>Ga0116227_10008323_pt1 | contig 19653 bp, 13 predicted proteins | sample S1TSphgellanicum_FD_89693 | JGI IMG/M metagenome (GOLD analysis project Ga0116227, IMG submission 89693) | Host-associated microbial communities from peat moss isolated from Minnesota, USA - S1T2_Fb - Sphagnum magellanicum MG | ecosystem: Host-associated > Plants > Peat moss > Unclassified... | reverse complement strand
CAAATACTTGAGTAAGGTCTATTCCAAATTTTCTTTCCGGAAGAATTTGAAGATCAGCAGCAGACACCTTGTTGGACCATGGAATGGAAAAGATCAGCATACCGGCAACAGGTTTATTGACATGCATTAACTTATAAAAAGAGGCTGTGCTGAGCGTATCTGACGTCGCTTTGGCTGCATCCAGATTGCTGAAACTAAGGTTATATACCTCGTTTTCCGGATAAACAGCACTTAACTGTTCCTTCATCTTTTTCAGTTGATCTTTATTACTCAAATCGGTAAACAGCGCACGAAGATAACTCACTGCAGAGCCCGTGTTTTGGTTTGTCTCCTTAATGAGCATGTCTGTGTCTTCTAATTTTATTGTAGTTTGGTAAGTCAAAGTATTTCGATCTCTTATGGCCGGATTAAATTTAATCAGCCCTTTTGACGCGTTGTCAATTGGAAGCACATTTGAATTGATAAAACCAGTGCTAAAACTGTTAAAAGGTAGATTGCCAGAGGTAAGCTCTACCCAATAGTCTTTGTTATTTATTTTTGCTTTTGCAATACAATGGTTAAAATCAATACTCGGAAGGGGTAATGTGCTTTGGCCATTGTCGCGGGTACTTACCAAAGCGAGGCTTGCATCTATCCCAGCTTCCTTACACATTGCAACGAAAAGAGTCGATACATCTTTACAATCTCCAATTCTAGTGTTGATCACTGTTGCCGGGTTTTGCGGGATGACTCCATTTTGTCTGAAAGGGACAGAACTATAGGCAATATTGCGGGTAATGTAATTGTAGATTGTTTTAACCTTGTTCATCTGATCCGGATTTTTCTGATTGGCAAACAAATCCTTTAAAACGGATTTTACTTCATAACTGCTCCGCGCTTTGGCTGTTGCAATATTCGTATACCAATCGGTAACAAATTGCCAGTCGGGGATAGAAGAGAGGTATAATTTATTTACCACATCGTCTGAAGGAGGCATTTTATCTTCATAAAGTAAGGCTTTCTGGTTTTTCTGCTGCCACACATACAAATCAAATTCATCCTTTTTACTTTTTTGTGGAGTGATCGGATTTTGGGAAAATACGTATTTAAAAGGTTTATCGTGATGGATCAGCAAAGCATACTTTTTATTTAAATAAGAGAGACCGTAACTAAAATAGAAGGAATCAGAAAACTGGGAAGCCATTTGACCATCTGAATAATTTTCAATGGTATACCTCAGGTTAACCACGTCACCTACTTCCAGATTTGTAAATACAATTTGATTTCTATTTTGTTCTGCAGGCACTTTAGTTCCGTTACCCTTAATCACCTCGGCAACTTCAATGTTATAACTCTGATCCTCGTTATATGGAATGGAGTATTCCGTAAAGGATTCTAGTCCTTTTTGTGTGAGTACCTTGGTCAGGTTGAAATGCTTTTCCTCTGATCCTCCATTTTCATAGACTACCTTTTGTACTTCTCTGGTTAAAACCAGTATTTGATCATCAGGGTACTCTGATGCTTTTGGGGCGGTACTGATGATGGCTTTGATGTCAGGCTGTTCAAAGTAGTCAAAAACGGCTTTTTTATCTTGTAACCTTCTTAGTGACTGGATTGCATCGTAGTTGTTGGGACTAATTTGCAGTGTTTTGTTGTAAGCCTCAATGCTTTTTGCTTTTTGTTTGCTGAGGTTGTAAATCTGTCCGAGTGAGGCATAAGTTTCTGCATGGTTTGGATCTATTTGTAAGGCCTGTAAATAAGTTTTTTCTGCGTTGTCATATTCCTGGAGCTTGTAATATTGCGCGGCTAGGTCGGCATATACACCAAATGATATCGGATCATTCTTGATCTTGTCTTTATAGATGCTTAATCCTTTTTCACGTTCTCCTTTATCAAAATAAACCTGAGCTAAATATTTAGCAGACGAATAATCATCATTTTCAGCTACATATCTCTCCAGAATATTGATTGCATTTGGGCTTTTCTTAATTTCCTTCTCGATGGCATACTTTAAACCAACAATCTCTGAGGAATTTGGAAAAATGAGGTATGATTTTTCTGCTAAGTCAACCACTTCCTGTTGGTTTTTAAGTTTTCCAGCTATATTCATTCTCTTCAGGTAGATGTTGTCATCTTCTCCATATATTTTTTCGAGTTTATTCACAATGGAGCTTGCGTTGTTGTAATCTTTCTGGTTGATATATTCGTTATAGCTAAGTTCCAGTGCGTACGCATTTTCCGGATCATTCGCTTTGATTTCTTCCTGAAGTGTTTCAATACCCGTTCTATTACCAGTTTTTGAAAACAAATCAATGAGCATCAGATTCAAGTAGGTGCTCTTCGGAAATTGCTGTTTTAATTTTTCCAACAGGCTACGGCATTCAAAGATATTACCCTGTCTAAGATAAAGACGGGCTAACATCAATTGGCTTAAAAAATTTTTTGGTTGTTTTTGTAAGGCTGTTTCAAAATAATTGTAGGCTGCAGGGGTAATTTTGCTGGACACAAAAACAGTTTCTTTTTTGTAAGGCTGGGGAATTGAGCTTGTACTGATATTGGATAAAGGTATTCCTTTCTCGTCAGTTAAGCGAATCATAAAATTAGATCGGTTCGCGTAACTTTCTCCAATCTGTACAAGAATTCTGTTGTAACCTTCATTTAATTTTATGGAATTGATATAGGAATCTAGATCGTTATTTCGTTCTTCCGCTTCATTAAGTATAAGCTGATCATTTACCCAAACCTTTACAGAGCCTGATACACCAGTTCTGAGCTCGGCTATTAGGTTTGTTGGACTTTTTACAAAGGTTTGTGCAAATTGGATGGCATTCTTGTAATCGTTGTAATAAGAGAAGTCAAACCATTTGTCAAGTCGTGTATAAGGTACTTCCCGCCAGCTAAATTTGCGGTTTTTTTTTCCGGAAAAAGTAAAATCCAGCTCTGGATGGTCAATGACATTATAGGTTTTATCAAAACCGCTAGTTGAAATGTTTTCATATTCGCCAGTGATTAACCAGTTTTCAAGCTCTCCAATCTGCCCGTAAGTTTTGTTGGCCATTTCATAATTTTTGTTTTGCTGATAATGCTTCCCGGCTAAAGACGAGGCCATTGCAGCTAAAGTTCCATCAATATCTTTCCTTTGGGCAAGGCTATTGTAAAATGACAGCTGTTCGGCAGATTTCCTGTAGCCCAGGTAATTTGCTGAGCTACCCCACAATGCAAATAAGTAAGGTTCTGGGTTTTTGGAAGTGGTGTAAAATTTATTGAGATAGGAGAATGCTTCCTGATTAGGTCTGTCCATTTCAGCAATAAGGCATAGCCCAATATTTGCATCATCAACGGTTTTTGGGTTTTTACCGAGTTGCACAAATAGGTTGCGTGCAGTTGAACGATCGTTTTGTAAAAACTTGGTCCAGGCATTGTCGGTTGTAATCTGGGCGCTCAGTTGTAATGAGAAGAGCAGGGAGAGGATTAAAATGGATCTAATTTTCATTGAATGGGTGGTTGGCTTAAATGGTATTATATTCAATTTCAATGATATGAAAAAAATAGATGATTTGTAGCAATTAAATTAAGTAAGGATGTAAATTAAAAAAGCAGGCCGATGTGCCTGCTTTTTTGTGGAGCCGAAGGTCTCACAATCAAACAATTACTGCCTGTTTTAACATACTTTGAAAGTCTTAAATTGCAGGTCTAATGTCTTTATAATTAAGTGTTTATGTTTTGTTTTTTTTGGTATGGTAAATTGTAAGAGATACGTCGTAATTTCAAGAATTTAGGATTTCTGAAGAATTGAACCCTAAAACTGGTTGAAGTTAGGAATTTTTAGCGTTTTTTAATGCCTGTTGTCGAACACCTTATATTGTGTTTACTTCTAGTGATATTCAAATACCAATTAAATTACGAAATCAAAAGATTGGACTAGAACAAGGTGGGGGATTCCGAAAGTGGCAACCAAGTTTTCATGCAAAGTTGTCGAAAACACGATTTAAGCTGGTTTTTGGTCTCTTTTAATGAAAACCATAACTATTATCGCAATACGAATGGCAGTGTTTTTAGGGGTTTTAATCGTATTCTTTTATTTAAAACCACTTATTAGATAATAGGAATTGTGTGATTGTTTATAGGTATTTTTGTTAAAAACTTGATTATATGCCCATTAATATCAAAACAATTAATGTTGGTGACGGGGATGCTCACATTATAACTTTAAAAAACGAAGAACTGACTAAAATTATCCTGATTGACGGTGGTAAAAAAAATAAACAGGTGACAGATAAGGTGCTTCAACTCCTTGACAGGGCGCTTACGGAAAACCACAAAGACGGGCCGGATCTTATTGTTTGTACGCATTATGACAGAGATCATATTGCAGGGCTGATTGCTGTAGCAAAGAAATATGGGAATCTGATTAAAGAATGCTGGATGCATACCCCGCCTGCCGAATATGGAAGGTTCGTTACTGTGCTAAAAGAAGCTAAATCTCAGCTTGCTATGGATCAGGGATACAAAACGGAAACGATGTTCCTTTATGAACAGATGAAGGCAGATGTTGATTTTACAAAACAGGTTGATTTTATAATTGAATCTTATGAAGACATGCAGGATCTCAGATCGCTTCTTTCTGGTGTATCGATTATTGAGCCGTTTGTGGAGACCAATACTTCTTTAGAGGGATTTCCTGAATTTAAGGTGGTCTTACCATCTAAAACTTTTTATGATCGCTTTGTGGTTGAGAATAAAATGGATTTTTTGGGTAAAGAGGTACTTCTCGCTGAAATGATCAGCGATGCTCAGGGCCATTCTATATTTGACTATGATTACAGTTTATCTGTATGTGATCAGCTGCCTGTTTCATCGATTAAAAATGGGGTTACTCCAGTAAATATGGTCAGTATTGTGATTCAATACCAGGAGGAAGGCAGAAAATATTTGTTTACCGGAGATGCGGGTATTGAAAGCTTTACGCATCTGAGTAATTATGAAAATGTTTTCAAAGATGTACATTTCATGACTGTTCCCCATCATGGAAGCAGATATAATGTTTCAAAGGAACTAGTTGCGATTTTTAATGCTGAAACAGCATTTGTCTCTGCAGCCGGAACGCGGGATAGCAAGGGAAATGTGAAAAGACCGCACGCTTATGTATTGGGTTGTTATGCTGATCACCAAACAAAAGTTTTTAGAACACAGGATTGTACAGACTATCTTGAATTTGATGAAGAATCCAGGGTAATCTTTCATAAACAAAGCATCAGGATTGATATAGGATTTATTGAGGAAAATGGCTGGATGAGGTGTTCACCACTTAATGCTCCTGAAAATTGTTTTTTCAAGAACCGTTATCCGAAAGCACTGTGGTGGGATGAAAGTAAAGCTGCTTTTAGGGTCTTGGATATGACCACAGTTAGTTTAAATCCGGTTAACCTACCACCGGATTACTTATGTACCGTTGAAGATTATGATAAATTGGTAATACCAATAATACATGACCTAGATCAGAAAGATAAATTAGCTAAAAAGAAGTGATAAAAAAGCACCTTCTGCTTAATGTAGAAGGTGCTTTTTTATGGTATAAAGATGGCACTTAAATGTCTACTATCTCAATATCTACGATTCCTTTGGCTATTGCGCTTTTGCTGATTAGGTATTCTAAAGTCCTTTTAAAATTTCTGATCTCCCGCTGTTCGAGTATCGTCTCTTTTACTGATTTACCTATATGCTCTACCTTGGAATATAATTCTATTGACTTGTTGAGGGCATTTAAGGTGAATGGGATATCTACTAGGTGCAGTTCCCCAGTGCTTGTTTTTGAAACATCTATCGAGAAATCATAATCCCTGATATCTTTTGGGGCCACTTTTAGTTTAAGCCATTCTGATTTCAGCCTTTTTGCCTTTACTTTTTGAAACATGTTGTCGCGCAGGTCATTTGGGATCAGTATGGTGAACCTTAACGAGCTGATCTTGAATTTTGAACCATTAGAGAGTTCAAATTCCTTTTTGTCCTGTTTGTCTTCCAATAACCTTTCTACGGTTCTTTCAACAAAATTGGTAAAATACCCATAGGCTAGTGCAGTAGAAGGCAAAAAGCCCAGATCAAAGGTCTTTTCCTTGTTTGCGATGTGTGCTTTAATCTGCTTTGTTGCAGCATTTAGCCTGGTTTTAAAGTCAGCTGCTGTGAATTTTGGGATAAAGGGAAGGGTGATGCCGCCTAAATCTGATGGCATTTTGTTGTCTTCTTCCATTAGAAAAAATACACGTGAAGCGCCTAGTCCGCCGGTAAGGAGACCAAATTCAAAGACCACGTTGTCTCTTGGCGAGCCGGTTGAATTTCCCCTGGATTCTGTGATGTCATCAGCTGTGGCTACTAATATGGCATAGTCATAGAACGCGATTTGTGAGACCAGGTTGTCAAAATTACTTTTGTTCAGCTGGAAGATATTGGGCCAGAGTTTAATTTCTGCTGTTCCTTTCAGTTTTGCTGCCAATGCTTCGGCAACGGGCAGTCCTTCTTTGGAGGAGCCTACAAATATGGTTGGTTTAAAATCCATTTTTTAAATTCTTTTGTGTGGGACAGATGGGTGTTCCCATTTTCCGCTGATTTGATAACGTTCGTAAAATAAGAACCACTCGTGTGTCCAGGGAACAATGGTATTGAACAGATGGGTATCATTTGTCCAGCTAAAGTCCTTTGGATAGAATAGGCACAATCTGTTGTCTGGGGAATACATGTGTATTTCTTCATCATATTTAATCTCAGGATCTATCGTGTATACCCGGGGGTATTGTGATGCTGTATACCTGATTTTATAGTGGTAAACGATAGAATATTCGCTGGGCTGGCAGTAGCCAGTACAGGTCAGGTTGCTCCCGTTTACAGAAACTTCCAGAAAAGCATAATGCTTTAACAGCAAATGCTTTTCTAAAAGTGCTTTCTGGTGGTCGTTTATCCTGGCTTTTGGAATCAGGGGTTTAACCGCCATAATTTCTATGGATTACATGTTCGACTCCTGAGTTTGGGTTTATGTTCCCTGCCCTGTCCAGATGTGCGCTTTGGTTCAGCACCATTGCTGCGCTTGCGGCTAGTGCGTCTGCACGTTTGTCCACATCTTCGTCCAGACCTAAATTGAACCTGGTACCAAGGTGTTTGCGCCAGAGTTTAGAGGCGGCAAGCTGATTGCTCTCATCGACTGCTTTTTGCGCATCTGCTACAAATGCATTCAGTGCAGTGTTAAAATTATCCCTTTGCTCATTACTAAGCTTGGAGATCAGGTCATCGTAAGGCTCAACCGGAGCATAGCAGCTTACGCCAAACAGCACTGCTGATTGAATGGCCTTCAATAGGCTTAAAAGGCACCTGTCATCCCTGTCGACATTTTTAATAAAGTGTCTAGCCGCCCATACCGAAAGGGCAATCCCGCTTGGCATTTTGAAATTGCGTGTGGATGCCCAGGCTTTCAGGTATTTTGCCATTCTGATCAGTTGTCCGCCTTCGTCTTTATATCCCTCGAACCATTTGATCATTTCTTCAGGGTCGTCTTTGATCCATCCGTTTCCTTTAACGGCGATGTAGGAATAGGATTCACCGGGTACTTCATAATACACAGGAAAGTCGATGTTATAAGCGCCCTTATAGTAGACGCGTATACACTTTTTACGGTGGGAGGCGCCTCCTGAGGTTTGCTCTTTTACAGCATCATAGATGTATTTCTGTACGGTTTCAGCACTGACATTTGGTTCTGAGGGTAGATAAACACCACGATCGGCATCGTAAGTACCGTTTTCCTTAATGATGATGGTTCTCATGCGCTTGGCGCCGGAACCTTGGGTGAAAAAGGATACGGTTACATTTAATTTTTCTTTGATCTTGTCTGTGATCTTCTTTTCAAGGGCTTCCCTTGAGGTTTTCATTTTTTGCATCTCCGCCAGTGATGGGGTGATGACTTTGCTGTAGTCTAAAAATAATTTGTTACAGTTTGCCATGGTTTATGGTTGATGTCTGCAGTTCCAGATTATAAAAAGGTTCTGAATAATACCTGACACAAGCCATTTTGTAAATATTATTTTTACATTTGGCAAATCCAGTCCAAATAAACCATGGGGGCTAAGCCCTGGTTATGCGCCTCCTACAGCTCAAAATATTGGAACCGGTAAAGGAGATTGTGTATCACTGTCTCCTTTTTTCGTTTCTTCTCTAGCATGTCTTTGTTTTAATATCCCTTTGGTCATCATACCGGTTTCCTTATACTTGGATTCCGCGTGTTGTAACGAACCAGATGCAAATATAGGGAATTTGAATATTGTAACGAAATTTTCGTTGTAGAATTTGATAATTTTAATTTATTTGTACTATTTTTAAACAATACTGCGTTGTAGTCGTTATATTTGCGTCACTAAAATTATACTGATATGTTGATTAAGTTTACGGCGGAGAACTTTCTTTCTTTTTATGAAGAGACAGAGTTCAATATGCTTACCGGAGAGGTAAGGCGCCTGCCTGACCATGTTTACAGTTTGCCTAAAGTAGACATCCTGAAATCTGCAGTGATCTACGGCGCGAATGGCGCTGGTAAGTCTAACCTGATTATTGCAATAGATGCCTTAAGGACAGTGGTTACCGAGGGTCGCCTTGATTTTTTAACTTCAGAGACCTGTTTTCGGATGAAGGATACTTTATCCAAGCCAAGTAAACTGGAAATTGAATTCATTGTTGATGAAGTTGGTTATGCTTATGGATTGTGTTTTTTCGAGGATAGGATCACAGAAGAGTGGCTGTTTGTGCTGAACTATGGCAAGAAAAATGATGAACTGGTTTTTGAACGTTCATTGATTGAGGGAAAGGAAAGTATCAAAATGTCCCCTAAATATTCGAAAAATCAAAAGGACAGGTTGCTGATCCAGGTTTACGAGGAAGATCTGCTGGAAGAGGATGTGCCTTTTCTATTTATGGTCAAGGATAAAAAATTCATGGAGATCAGTAATGCGTTCAAGTGGTTCAACCAGGGGATGCAGATCGTTTTTCCAAAGATGCAGTACTCAGGTCTAGTCTATAGTTTTATCAATGATCAGAAGTTTAAGGCATTTACCAATCACATGATTGCTCAGTTGTCTACTGGCATTCAGGAGATTGATATCCTGAGTATTGATTTTGATCAATTCTTTGGTGAGGATAATTTATCTGAAAAAGAAAGGGTGTTGAAAATTATCCGTAGTGGTGAGCAGGAGCGTGTTGGTGACAGAAGGGAGGCGATTGCTTTAATGGAAGACGGGAAGCCTGTTGTCAAAAAGGCGGTTTCTTACCATAATAATGATAAAGGAGAAAAGGTGCGTTTTGAACTCTCAGAGGAATCGGATGGTACCAGAAGGTTAATTGATTTTATTCCGCTGCTTTATATGCTGGATTATTATCCGGTAACTATTATTATCGACGAGATTGATCAGAGTCTTCATCCTGCGTTGTTGAAGGAGTTTGTTTCCTTTGTTCAAAACAATAAAGCTAAAAAAGGTCAGTTGATCATTACAACCCATGAATCCAATTTGCTGGATCTGGATCTGTTCCGTCAGGATGAGATTTGGTTTGCAGAAAAGAACGAAATTGGAGCCAGTCATTTTTATCCGCTGAGTGATTATAACGTCAGACCTGATCTGGACATCCGCAAGGGTTATCTTTCTGGCAGATTTGGAGCGATCCCTTTTCTGGCTAGCCTCAAAGACTTAAACTGGGAGGAGCATGTCCAGGAGCACTAACCGAAATTATAAGAAAGGAAAGCCCCATCGGGATTTCCGAAAATTTATTGTTGTTGCCGAAGGGGAGCGTGAGGATGAATATTTTGGATTCTTTAAGGGGCTCAATCAGCGGGTCAGTGTGGAGATTGTTGAGCGCGAAGAGGGAGCCTCTGCTGTAAAACATTTGTTGGATCGCTTAACTACCTATAATTATAAAAATGGGATAGAGCCCGAGGATTTTGTTTGGTTTGTACTTGATGTAGATCGCTGGCCAAGGGAACACATTGATGAACTTAATCAGAATTGTGAGCAGGAGGAGAATTGGTTCTTATCGATCAGTAATCAGTGCTTTGAGGTCTGGCTTTTTTATCATATTGCAGAAGAAATTTCGGCTGAACACAACACGGCGAAAAAACTGAAACGTGCACTTAACGACAGGATACTCGGTGGATATAACCGAGACACTTTTGCTGTGCTGATTCGTGAAGCCGCTGACAATGCTTCAGCTGCTGATCCTCATCCTAACCATTACTTTCCTGAGAAAGGGGTTTCAAAGGTCTACACCCTTGCCTACCGTCTGTTAGATTTTCTTGGTAATAACTGGAAGGATGATCTGTAAATGTTTTTTAATTCCCTGCTTGAAAGATGAGTTATGAAGAGGTCCTTAGCGAGCATATGAACGGTATTTATCAGCTAGTAATTTTTATTCGTTCATTGAATATTCCGTTAGCTAAGATCATCTAATTTCGTGCTGTTTTGACAAGTTCTATTATTTATGTGTATTTCGGAAAAAGTGGTTCTTCCCCAATTTTGGTGGATGAACAAAACCTCATCTTGCATCGAGCTATAAAGCATACTTTTCGGGTGTACAAAGAATATTTCTCGATGGAAAGAAAACAGTGAACAAGAACTGGACTATGCGAATCTATAGTTGGGGAATGGCATTTTCACAACTAGTCATTAAATTTGGTGAAAGAATTCTTCAGGAGAATAGAGGATTCTGAGATGCGTTAATTTTTAATGTTACAATTCCCATTACACTCCCTATGTAAGATTTCAATAAGTCCTTTTAAAAATTACGTATCTGGTATAAAGTAAAACGTGGTTCTATTCATATATTGTTAATTTTACTCAGTAGTTTATCTCTCGGACCGGATTAGAAGTTACCCCGTTTGCAGCCAGTACACTCGCAGCAATGCAACGATCAGTATCCGTCTTGTTGGACAATGGGCGTATTTTTGTTGTCTATCCCCTTCATCTAATAATTTGTTTACACTTATGTAATATCTTTGTCTGCGATAAATTGGGATGATAGAGATTGTTTAGCTAATCATCGATGAAAGTTTTGCTCATGTCCAAAGGTTTTGGCTAATATAAATTTTCAGTCTGATATGCTTTTATAGCTATCTTTTGCTATTTTGCCTAAATATTGTTGCTAATTAATTATCCCTCTTTTATTGGATTTCTGATACAATGCTTAAACTACAGATTGAAAATTTTGACGAAACCGAATTGCTGATTGAACTCAAAGAGGGAAGTGAATATGCCTTCGATCAGCTTTATCAACTCTATAGCCTGAGAATTTATAGAAAGCTTTTGAAGATGATAAAAATAGAGGTGGTAGCTGAAGAACTCACGCAGGATGTATTTGTAAAAGTGTGGATTAAGAGACACCTGATTGATCCTGACAAATCTTTTAAAGCTTATTTATTTAGTATTGCCCAACATTTGGTTTATGACACTTATCGGAAAATTTCGCGTGATGAAACGCTGGCGGCTCAGATTAAGCTGCTCAGTACAGAACTTTGTAACTATACGGAAGAGCATACTTATTTCAAGGAAACCAGTGAAATAGTTTCCCTGGCCATTTCTAAATTACCTCCACAGCAAAAGCGGGTGTTTCAAGGCTGTAGAATCGACGGGAGAACTTATGAAGACGTGGCAGCTGAGTTAAATATATCTATCTCCACTGTAAACGCACATATCGTCAAAGCCACAAAATTCGTTGCTGAATATGTTTCAAAGCATGGAGCTGTTGCTTTATTTATGGCTTTAACAACGGTTTTTAGTGATCAATAGCAAATAATTGCAATATTTTTGATGTCAGACTAGATGATTTGTCGATTTGAAACGTACTAGCTTATAAAAGGAGTAAGTTTTGAAAGAAAATATACGAATCAGACAACTTTATGTGAAATTTTTAGGTAATGAATGCGATGAGGCTGAAATTACTGAACTGTTAGCCTATTTTGATAAGGGTGACAGATTGATGTTAAATGATTTGATCCTTTCAGAATTTCTTGCCGATGAGGATTTTGTTCCCGTTACTAAGGAGGATGAAGGCAAAATGCTCCATTTATATAATTCTGTTAAACGTATTACACATCCTGTTACTGTTAACGTTGTTCCTTTTTATAAACACACTCCATTTTTCCGCTTTGCGGCAGCTTGCATCACTTTAATGGTGATATCAGTATCCGTTATTGTTTACCGCGGGTATATCAATAATACTGAATTGGTCAGTATTAAAAATGATATTGATCCAGGGACGAATAAAGCAATGCTTACCCTTGCCAATGGAAAACAAATTCTCTTAACAGAAGGGGTAAATGGATCCCTAGCGGAAGAAGCCGGTGTGGAAATCACCAAAACAGCCGAAGGACAACTGGTTTATATGTTCAATGGCCATAAAGCCCCAGAAATAGGAATTGGTGAAAATAAGATCACAACACCTAAAGGAGGACAATATCAATTGCAACTGGCTGATGGAACTAAGATCTGGCTAAATGCAGCTTCTTCTATTAAGTTTCCAATTTTATTCGTTGGTCCACAACGTAAAGTCGAACTTGAAGGTGAGGCCTATTTTGAAGTAGCAAAAGATAAGGTGCATCCTTTTATTGTTAAGAGTATAAACCAGGAACTAGAAGTATTGGGAACACATTTTAACCTTAAGGTGTACGGTGATGGTAATCATACAACCACAACTTTACTGGAAGGAAGTGTGAAAGTAAATAATATGATGCTGAAGCCAGGTCAGGAGTCCACTTTAACATCTGGCCAGATTAAAGTAAGGGAGGTTGATACGGACAATGCCATTTCCTGGAAAAATGGATTTTTTACTTTTGATGAAGAACCACTTGAAAGTATCCTGATCACCATATGCCGGTGGTACGATGTGGATATTCAGTTTAAGGATGAAGAATTGAGGACAAAGGTATTTAGCGGACGTATTTCACGATATGTTAAAGTTTCGCAGGTATTGAATAAACTTGCTTTAACACGCGCTGTCCGATTTGAGATAAAAGGCAGAACTATAACTGTAATGAAATAATGTAAATTAATATAAACTAAAAATATGAGAAAAAACTACGATCAGATGCTATAAAAAATTGATCCGCTTAGCTATAAAATAAACGGGATCCCGATGGGGATCGGGATCCTCAAAATTTGGCTTTAAAAGATTAATAAATTAATCAACTAAACATGAAGTGCGATTCTCGCTAAAGTATAAGCACTTCAAAACCAAACCAACTCAAATGTATAAAATTTCCACTAAAGTTTTATGTGTTCCTCCGTGCCACATAGTTAGAAAATGGCTCATGCGAATTAAGCTCGTTGCTGTATTATTGTTGGTTACCATCATGCAGGTAAGTGCTTCTGCACTGGCCCAGAATGTTACATTACATCACCACAAAATAACACTTGCCCAGGTTTTTAAAGAAATCGGGAAACAGACAGGTTACAATGTACTCTGGGAACCCGATAAGTTAAATTCTTCCATAACCATTGATGCCCGGTTCAGTAATGCCTCCGTAAAGGAGGTTATGGAAAAGTGCCTGCAGGGTACATTGATGAATTATGTGATTGAAGATAAGACTATTGTGGTTGCTGAAAAGGAGCGTTCGGTGCTGGATCGTTTGCTCAATATATTTAAAAATATTGACCTTAAAGCCAAGGTTACTGATGAAAAAGGTAATGCATTGGTGGGTGCAACAGTTAAATTGAAAAATTTTAATAGAAGCACAACGACCAATCAGTATGGTTCCTTTGAATTCAAAAATGTTGATGAAAATGCAATCATTGTCATCTCTTATATGGGCTATACCTCCAAAACATTCGTTGCAAAAGAATTGTCGGATAAGTCTATTGTTTTACAGATTAATACAGGCGATTTAAGCGAGGTATCCGTAGTGTCAGATGGTTATCAGAAAATTTCAAAAGAACGTGCTACGGCTTCCTACGAGTTTTTAGATTCTGCAATTATTAATAGAGGGGTAAGTGCAAATATCATTGACCGGATTGAGAATATGGCCCCAGGTATTTTAACACTTCGAAATAAATCAGCTTCAAATGCCAATGAACCTAGTTTTTCTATACGGGGTAGGAGCACACTTTTTTCTGCCGTAGAACCACTTGTAGTCGTTGACAATTATCCATTTGAAGGAGATATCAATTCCATTAATCCAAATGATGTGGAGAGCATCACTATTCTTAAAGATGCGGCCGCTACCTCCGTGTGGGGGGCCAGGGGAGGGAATGGCGTGCTGGTCATCACGATGAAAAAAGGTAAACTCAATCAACCTGCAGAGGTTTCTTTTAACAGTAGCTGGAACATAGCCGGTAAAGCAGACCTTTATTCTGTTCCCCAGCTGTCTTCTTCCGAATTTATTGATGTACAACAATTTCTATATGACAAAGGACTTTACGGTTTTACGGCACCAAAGCCGGGAGATATTGTTTCTCCGCTCGTAAGAATATTAAATGAAAAACGAAATAAGCTCATCACAGCGGATGAAGCAGAGGCGAGGATTGCTCAATTGAGGAATCAGGATGTAAGGGATGATCTGACAAAGTACACCCAGGATAACATCCTGAACCAGCAATACGCCTTGAGCATCAGAGGAGGAGGGGCGCAAAATAAGTATTTCCTTTCTGCAGGATACAATAAGGAACATGGCTCTGATCGGTCTGACAGAGATAGAAAGAGCTTTAGCTTGAATGAAAGTTATAGCTTTTTTAAGGATAAGCTGCAGGTAAATGCCAAGGTCATGTTTAGCGATACGAGACACGAGCGCTCAAATTATAATTTGCCTGTTGAAGCTGTTTTTCCATACACCAGGCTTGTTGATGAACAAGCTAATCCAGTTGAGATTCCTTATAAATATACAAAGACGCAAATTGCTGGACTGGCAGGAGGGAAGTTGTTGGATATGACCCATATTCCTCTGGATGAGTACAATTATGGTCGCACTAAAGGTCATATACAAGATTATAGCATAAATGCAGACGCAGCCTTTAAGTTTTCCAACCAGCTTCAGTTGTCCCTAAGCTATCAATATGGAAGTGGGTTTTCCAATGTAAATGATGTTTATGATGTGGAGTCATTTCAGACAAGAGAGATAATCAACAGGTTTACAACTTATAATACAGCTACCGGAGTGGCTACGTTAAATGTCCCTTATGGTGGATCTGAGCAAATAAACCGCTCAACCTACAACAATCACAATACCCGCTCACTGCTTACTTACAATAATAGCTTTGGGCCTGATCATCAGGTTTCAGCTTTAGCTGGCATTGAAATAAGAAGTACAAATATGCAGAGTTCTATTCGTCAGGAATATGGATATAATAAAGAATTTGATACCTACCAACGTTATAATGCAGCAGCTAATATTGTAACAGTATTCAATGGTCAGAGTAGTTCTATACCCAATGTTTTTAGAAATACGAATATATCCAACCGGTTTATTTCCATATTTGCGAATGCATCATATACCTATAAAAACAGATATATTGCTTCTGCTAGTATACGCAAAGACGAATCGAATTTATTTGGCGTAGATGCCAATAAAAAAGGAGTTCCGTTATGGTCGGCAGGGGCTGCATGGATTATCAATAAGGAGCCTTTTTACAATCTCGCCTGGCTGCCTTTATTAAAATTAAGACTCACAAATGGTTTCAGTGGGAACACCAATCCCAACACTTCTTCAAAAACTATTGCAAGTCTAGGTACAGGAACCAACCTTGGTTTGGGAGAGTTTTATAAGATAGATAATCCACCAAATGCTGAGTTGAGATGGGAGAAAGTACAACAGATCAATTTAGGAATAGATTTTGGGTTAAAAGGCAACATCATTAGTGGCTCGTTTGAGTATTTCAGGAAAAAAGGGATTGATTTGATCTCTCAACAGCCCGTTGCACCACAGGTGGGGGTGATCAATTTTACAGGTAATTTTGCAGACATTAATACGACAGGCTTTGACCTGGCATTGTCATCCAGGCAGATCACTACCAAAAAATTCAGTTGGAACTCGCACCTGATTGTTAGTCGTGCAGTAGATGTAATTACAAAATTTGATGTGGTACAAGATCCTCGTAATTCTGTTGGGAACAATGCAAATATTCCCCGTGTTGGTTATGCTTATTCTGCACTATTCACTTATAAATACGCGGGTCTGAACAGTCTGGGACAAAGTATGGTTTACTCAAACGGAATCCCTACTACAGATTTGTTATCGGTAGTCTCTGCTGCAAATGAAAACGATATCGTTTATATTGGCAATAACAATCCTAAAGTCTCGGGTAGCTTACGAAATGATTTTTCATACAAGAATCTGTCACTTTCATTTTTAATATCCTATCGTTTAGGTCATTATTTAAAACGACAATCTATTAATTATAATAGTTTATTCCAAAGCAATTATAAACAGGCTGATTTTTCTAAAAGATGGCAGAAACCTGGAGACGAGCTTTTTACAAACGTGCCGGTTATGGCATATCCTGCATATACTACTGAATCGATTAATTCTCAGAATGCGTATAGTTTGTCTGATGCACTGGTAGAACAGGGCGACAATATCCGTCTTCAGGATATTCAGCTAACTTATAATTTTACCCGGTCTAATTTTAAAAAGTTGCCTTTCAGGAATCTTCAGCTATATGGATATGCGAGCAATTTAGGACTGTTATGGAAAGCGACTGAGTATGATCTGGATCCGGATTATCCGGGCTCTGCCAGAATGCCAAAACAATTCTCTTTGGGACTAAGAGCTACATTATAAAATTGTTAATCAAAAGAATACAGACATGAAAATAGCTGCTTTATATAAAAATATATTTCTGGTTTTCTCCCTGGCATCGCTCGTATTACTGGCTGGCTGCAAAAAAGAATTTCTGGAAAAAAAACCAATAATGGGTAACCTCATTCCTAAAACATTAAAAGAGTTTGAGGGCTTACTCAATAATTATTCAGTAATCAATAAGACACCAAATTTTGCCATTTTATGCGCAGATGAATATCAGTTTCTGACCAGAGAGATCTGGTTGTCTTCTGATGAGGTTATTCAAAACAGTTACAACTGGAACCATAGCTTTTATGAGGTTTCTGATGACTGGAACAACGGATATAAAACGCTACTTTATGCCAACACCGTAATTACAGGTTTGAATGAAGTAGTTAAAACACCAGCTAATCAGTCGCAGTATGGAAATATTAAAGGCCAGGCTTATTTTTTGAGGGCCTATACTTTCTTTAATCTTGTGCAGGTTTTTGCCTTACCTTATGATGCTGGATCTGCAGGTAGCACACCAGGTATTCCGCTCCCTTTGGAAGTGAACCCAAATAAGCCTTTACAACGTGCTACTTTGGCTGATACTTATGCACAGGTAATTTCTGACCTGGAGATTGCCATATCGAGTTTTTCTGATGATGTGAGTTTAAAGCCGACATTGGGTTCAAAAGTCGCTGCACATGCGTTTTTAGCCAGGGTGTATTTGAGTGCAATGAATTATCCAAAAGCGATGGAAAGTGCAAAGGCTTCGTTAGCAATAAAAGGAGAGTTACTGGATTACAATACACTTGATCAAGCCTCACCCAATGCTTTTGATGTTGTTAATCCAGAGTTATTGTTTAATACCACTCATGGTCATTTTGCAGTCAACTATGATTTTTATGCCATAAATTACGGCAACTATGGGTATGATTTTAAAACAAAAGTAAATCCCGATCTGATTTCTTTGTATGATCCGAACGATCTGCGCTTGAAGCTTTTTTATTTTACAAGAACTGCAGGAGATGCTGATAAATACATTAAGAATTTGTACCAGGTATCGACATTGAGTTTTGCCCCTTTTAGTGGGTTGGCTACAGACGAAGTATATCTGATATTGGCTGAATGTCTGGCAAGGAACAATGAAACGGAGGCTGCGATGGACATTCTAAATAAAATAGCCCTAAAGCGGTTCCCCGCAGGATTTGTTCCGGTATTTTCTACATCCGACAAAGAGGAAGCGTTGAGGTTGGTGTTGCTGGAACGGAGAAAACAGTTGGTGTACAGGGGCTCGAGGTGGTTGGATGTAAGAAGGTTAAATAAAGGAGGTGCCAACATTACCTTGTCAAGAACGGTGGGTGAAGATCGCTATACCTTGCCGCCGAACGATAAACGTTATGCCTTGCCTATACCGCTAAGCGAAATTAGTTTCTCAGGTATTCAACAAAACTAATTATTGATCAATTAAAGGAATTTAAAAATGAATATAAGATTATTGGTGCTGTCAGGCCTATTAGGCCTGACTGCCATTTCCTGTAAAAAAGATAATAAAGATACGGTAGCACATGCTGCCATTAGGGTAGTTCATGCAATTTCAGGCCTGCCCGAAATTAAAGTAAATCCTATGGGTCCGAATATATATTATAAAAATCTGCCCTTGCTGAAATTTGGAACTAGCGTTTTTACTCATGGCAATGCGGGATCTTCAACAATTAAAGTAGTCTCCGCTGCCGATAGTAACAAAGTAGTTTTTAATGGGACTTATCAGCTCATACCAGCCGTTTATACTATGTATCTTTCGGGCACTGCTGCAAAAGTGGATACCCTTTTCAGGTTAGAGCAGAAATTTCCCTATATAAAAACTGCTCGAACACCTGCTTCAGCGGACAGTGTGGTACACCTCAGGTTCGTTAATTTATCGGCTGGTAGTCCACCGTTAAAAATTAATCTCAAAACCGTGCAAAATGTACCTGCTAATCCTAATATAGTCAACACACCGTCCATTGCACCACCAGCTAACCTGCCTTATCAGGGGATATCGGAGTGGAGTAAATATCCAGCCAAAGCCGTTAATGGATCGATATATACTTTTGAGGCTAGAAATGCAATCACTAATGAGGTGCTGATTGCTGCTTTCAGTATTACCCTTACACCTTCAGTCAACTACTTTAAAAGTGTTTCGTTAATAATTAAAGGTGCTGTTGGGGGGACCGGTTCAGACGCTATTGGTGTTTTCGAATGCAATTATTTCTAGGTCATCTATATAAAACAACTTATCATTTCATACAAATAAACAAATGCACAAATTTTCAATAATTTGCTGGGTGCTTCTGGTCTTGTCAATTAAAATTTCAGCTCAAGAAAAAGATTCCAAAACAGCTAAAGATTCCTTAAAGACTAACTTGTCAGTTAAAAAGCCGGCTGAGCCGGCAAAACCTGTAAATGAACCTAAACCTTATAAAGAGGTAATTACAGAGAAAGCGGTTACTAATAAAGGTCTGTTTAAAGTACACAAAATTGACCAGAAATACTTTTTTGAAGTGCCAGATTCCTTGCTGGGGCGCGATATTCTGATCGTTGGCAGGATTAGTAAATCCGGTGCAGGTATACGTGGGCAAATGATGGGTTATGCAGGCGATCAGATCAATGAAAATGTAATCCGTTTTGAGAAGGGGCCGAATCATAAGCTATTCATCCGAAGTATTTCTTTTTTAGAACGCTCAAGTGATCATGCCGGAATGTATAATTCTGTGTTGAACTCCAATCTGCAGCCTATTCTTAATGCTTTTGATATAAAGGCCTATGCACAGGATTCTATATCTGGATATAAGGGATCTGTGCTTGAGGTATCAGACTTTTTAAACACGGATAATGACTTGCTATATTTCGAGCCAAAT
>Ga0116227_10008322_pt1 | contig 19654 bp, 6 predicted proteins | sample S1TSphgellanicum_FD_89693 | JGI IMG/M metagenome (GOLD analysis project Ga0116227, IMG submission 89693) | Host-associated microbial communities from peat moss isolated from Minnesota, USA - S1T2_Fb - Sphagnum magellanicum MG | ecosystem: Host-associated > Plants > Peat moss > Unclassified... | reverse complement strand
TTTCATGCATTGGTGACTAAGGGAAAAAAAGGGGGGGGAAGAAGAAGGGAGAAAGAAAGAGAAGGAGAGATGCAATTAGTTTGCCAACTAAACTTATGCAATTGCCATGTAAGTTTGTGATGGGGGGGGGGGGAGTTCAAGACTTATATGATGAGTCTTGCTTGTCCCACCCACTCACTTGCTATTTTGGTCTATCAACCAAGTGTGATTGCGGAGTGGTTTTGTTTCCAAATGAATGAAAATCATTGATCTAATAATTATATCTAGTGTCATCTTTTCATGAATGAAACACATAATTTGTGGTTGAATTACTAATGTATGATGAATCAAAATGGTAGTTTTTTTTAAAAAAATAAACAAAAATGAGAAATAAAAAGTTGGGATTGAATTACTAGTCTTTGATGATAATGAAAATGAAAGACAAAACTCATTGAATGCTAGTCTTTGATAAATGAAAATGGAAAACAAAAGACTATGTGTGATCAAATACTAATTTGTGATGAATGAAAGGAAAAAACACAAGTGTTGATTGCGTAAAATCGTGCTTGATGAATGAAATATGCCACATACATGGCTTGCTCATTTAAATTATGGTGCCCTTCTCTTCCACTCCTTGTCACCAAAGATGGATAATTTCCAACTATTTTAAAGTGGGGGCAAATTTTGTGGATCAATTGTGCCTTTTTCCTTTAGGTTGAACCCACTATTTGAATCATGTTTTAACTCCATCATTCATTCAATTTCCCCCTTACATTCCATACAAGTTTTGGTCTCATGTATATATATATATATATAGCTGTATTGTAAATCTTGCATTACATTGAGGAATATAGGACCTAGGATTTGTTTGAATTGCTTCAAAACACATTGTGTGAATACCCTAGTACCTAGGCTGGTTAGGCACTAATTAATTGTTTTTGGAATTGCCAAAACATCTGAAAAAATATTTACTCGCCATGCCAAAATTCTGAAAGAAACTTTCAAGCACACTAGCTTCATTCTTTAGTATAGTGCCTAATTGTAAAATATTGTATAATTTTTTTACTGCTGAAAGTAAATGACCAAAACAAAATTATTAGGCACCTTATTGCTGAACTAGCCGTACTACGGTAGCATGAAAACTTGACACATTAATCAACATTTTGGCACAATTTAGAATTTTCTTTCAAGTTTGTGTTATAAATATCGTTTTTTCCGAACATGAGTGAATCCAAAAGAGTTGCTTATTCATCAAAATTGTTGATCAATTTATGTTATATCAAAAAAATCATATATGTGGGATAATCACATTTAAGGGAGCTACTTAATGTGAGTGTAAATAGTTTTTATTCTCTTAACACAGCCTATACAAATGGTTATTAAGATTTAACCATGCCACTTAACCACAAAGTATTGTCCCATAAGGTTTTGCTTCATGATTATGCCTAAGATTATGATTTATTTTTTAAAAATCACAATCTAGCTAAATTATGTTTATTATGCTCACCAAAGGTGAAGAAAACATTGGAATGTATTACATAATTCCAAAGCAATATAAAGATGTATATTTATGGGGGTGTGTATCTTTCCCCTTGAAATCACCTTGATAGTTTCCTTTCCTTTTCAAAATGAACTTTGATTTTGAGGTGACCCATTGTTCCATTTGTACACCCACCCTTCTATTAACAATTTGAGCTTTTGGTGTTTCTAGATTTGAGTCAACTACTCCTTCAGCCATATCAAGTTTTTTTTTTTTAAATAATTAATAAATTAAATTTATAAAAATTAAATAGGGATGTGATTATGTTATATAGGTTGGCTATCATACATAACATTGTGGATGTCAATTTTGTGGTAATTAGAACAAAAATCTCAACTTTGCAAGGATATCATGAGTTGCACCAAGAGCTAGATTATGCTTGTTGTGTGTACTACATAAAATTAAAATGGGATTGGATCTTTAACATGATATAAATTGTATCTATGTGATGTTGCGAATAAATATTTTGCTTTGGTTTGAAGTTTTATATGCTTCCTTATGAAGTTGTGCTTTTAGATGATTAAATGGCGACCCAAATGGTTTGGCCTAATATTTTATATTTACCAATAGACAATGTTGTAATGAAATCTTAGACTTGCATCTGAATGATCCTCCAAAAACTAATTGATTTAAAGTTATGGTTGGAATAGGTGTTCCAATGTAAGTTATATTCCTTACACTTTGGGCATAACCTCTTTTAAACGTGGGCTTTGTAAGTATTTGTGACATATTTATGTTGGGAAGCCATTGGCATCTATTTTCAAACTATTCTCAACTTGTGGTGTTTAACTTTGAAATTCATATAAGGTAGATTAATGTGTCCACCTTATCTAGGTACATCCCACAAAAAGGGATATTTGCATGTCAATTTTACCCAAGAAACAAAATTATTTGCATGCCAAGATTTACATCATTATAAAGCTAATTATGTCAATCAATAATCACTAGTTATCGAAAATGGTTAAGAGTTGATTTTCAACATTTGACACAATTGGCTCATCTTTGAGTCATATCACACATCTACTATTTTGAACAAAAAAAATTAGCTTTTTTACATGAGATATCTATTCTTCATATCTATATACATCCACACTAATTAACTTGACAATTTGTTCTTTGGTTTTTTCTTGCATCAAACGACGATGATTTCCCACATGTTTTTGGGAAGTACAAAAACAATGTTATCCAATGAGTAATCTAACCTTGTTGTTTTCTTATATGACTCTCATATTCATATGCAAATGACCAATATAGACCAAAATATTAAAAAGTTGCATTACATATTTGAAAGGTTGAAATGTTTTAACAACATTTTAATCATGGATTTCTCTTTGCTATTCATATGGTTGCAAATTTCGAGATTATAAATGTTGTGTTGTTAAGATTATTAATTCAATATCCGTCATAAAAATATTTTTCCTAAAACATTCTTGAAGGTGTTTTTTTAATATTATTGTCAATGTACACTTATTTCATTTCAACATTATCATCGTTGGTTTCAAACACATATAAAATCAATTCTTCCTTTCAAATAACAAAATTTGGTTTCAATTAACCAATTTGGTTACATAAAATCAATTGAATTATTATTTGTACATGAGATGTGTAATCGACTTGTACATGAACCATTACACACGTATGATTTTTTACAACACAACTTTTCAATGCTTCCACATCCTCACAAGTTCATCATACATGTCTCCATTTATAGTAAACAAAAACAAACTTATACTCAGCATACCAAAATGTTTTTGTTTTTCTTTGAAATATATGCATGCTTTGGATAATTGTTTAATTCTTGTCGACCACGATATACATGTACAACCCCTTTAATGTCAAACTTCAACAAAGTTATTCCTATGAAAAGATAACTAAAACCAAAAAAATGATTGAAAATATTCCACATAACATCTCCATAAAATAAGATTATGCATGCACAATAAAATAACCAATATAATTTCAATAAAATGTTAAAGAAGAGTAATAAGAAATAAACTTATATTTTATTGAACTATTTAAATATATAAATTCAATAAAATAACCAAATAGTTTGTTCCAATTTAACAAAGGAATTTCAAAAGTTTGAACTTTTAAAATGGGGTGGGGGTACACGTGCTCCCCATTCCAATATTATCTTATATTCATGGTGCAAAGTTTTTGAGGTGGTTTTTAAAATGTTTTTATATGTTCCCATGTAATTCTTAATAGCATCATGTTTTCTATCCCGTATTATTTGCTCAAAGTCAAATGCAAAATTAAGGTCTCGAGAGGAATGTTCACCCATTCAAGAAAGAAGGGATGTTGGAAGAGAACAAATGCATTCCTATTATCTTAAGAGAATGTGGTTGAAGGGAAAAATAAAATATTCACCCAATCCAAAGGAAAAGAAGATTGAAAAAGACCAAAAAATTGACCTCCCATTCAAAAGGAAAAGGAGGTTAACAAGGAGACAAGTAGGTTTGCAAAGGGGACCAAGGTAGATATGCAAGTCTCACACATACATAGTTATTTGTATTATATGAAAATTTGTATATATGTTATTTTTAATGAAAAACGTTATGGAAGGCTTGAAGTAAGTTTTTATAATTTCCATTTTCAAGGTTTCCATAGAAATAAGTTATAACATGGCATAATATAACTTTTTCCTTGCAATATTTTATTTTACCATTTCATGATAAATTTTAAATAGACATTCATGCACTAATTACATTTTTAAACTTTTTTTTAAAAAATATATTGATTGCTTTATTAAGACTTCAAAATGTTGCAATAGATGCACATGCAATGAGTTCAACAGTTTATGCATGGACATGCATAATGAGCTTATGTGGATAATAATGAATTTTTTTTGTTCATGCATAAATATTATAAAATTATATATCTTGTTTGGTTTCAAAAACATGAAAAATAGGTCATTAAAACATGTGATGGCATCATAGCTCATCGTGTGACAATAAATCCACCCTTTAATTGTGATTTGATATAATATTTTTGAATTTTTAAAATTCATATCTTTGTTTAAGGTGGTATAAATCTCATGCAAGGTATGAAAAAATCTTACAATAGTTTTCACAAATCAGTGTTGGTTTGCTTGAATGGACCAAAATACTGCCCAAGGGATTTAGATTTTTGTTTTGAAATGTAATGAGTATGTGAAATACTAGCAATCACAAGAAAACTCTTCCCACAAAATGAAAATCATGCAATTTAAAGTAGGAAATTCAAGGGCATACCAATGAAGTTTCATGGAATTTAACTAAATTGGTGTTGTGAATAGATTTGTGAGGAGGAAATATTGTTCAAAAGGTATTGAATATTATATTTTGAATTGAAAATTTTGAAATTGGGTTCAATGAACATTATTTAATATGAAGATAATAAATGCACTTTTTGGTATCTTATTGGCTAATTTACATATAATGCAAATCTCATAAGATGTAATGAATGTAATGAAATGTCATTTTTTTGTCCACCTAACAAAATACCTTATTTTTATGTTCATTGCCAGCCACCACCTTTCATTATATTTGGTACAATATATAGTAATCATCTATATGTTTTTTTTATTGGAGTTAGGCATAAGTAGTTGTACTAATATATATTATCAATGGTTGCATAGAAAAAATCTATGATTTTGGTAAAATTCAAAAGTTTATTGGTATATTAAAGTACCACAATACTTGTTGAAATTGGTTCATTCAAGCAAACCAATGCCCAAATGTATAATGAAGGGTTTGTATGAAATGCAATTTTAACTTGTTAATTATAATTGTGATCATTCACACATACGATCTTTAAGCTTCTTTTAGTTAAAGAAGGATATTTAGTCCTTGTCTATGCCCATGTCCTTGATAAACCCATTTCCACATGGATAAGATATTGTTTTTCCTATCTTTGGAAACATGGTTATTCTTTTCATTGCAAAGGGAAACTAAACTACTTTGTTTGGCAAATGGGTGTAATCACAATCAAATGAAACAAAAAATATCAAACAACCACCAAAAATATTAATTTTGCTACATATATTTATGTGGTGCCATTTTAATGCCATGTTAATCATGGAAAGTTATGTTAAATGATTAATGAGTGTTCAATCATTAACATTAAATTTTCATTTAATTTTATTTTAGGTTTTGGTTTTAGAAAAAAAAAATTGAACTTGAATAATAGTTGTGTCAAAAGCGGTCAATTTTACAAAGGATTAAGGTAAAGGACCTTTTAATATAAAAAATTTGATGGTAAAGAAATTTAGATGATAGTAACCTACTACCCAAAAATTTAAAAATCACTCACAATTTAGAAGTTATCGAATTTTTTTTAAAATTAAATTCAAAAAATGTTTCAAATTCTCAAATTTTCAAGAATCATTACCAAATGTAAATGGGGTGTAATGTACATGACATATAACACAAAACTCTAGTTTATAATACAAGAAACTAAAACCTAAAATAATTAACATATTTTTGTATGAATTGAGATCATGATAAATTTTCAAGAGGAAATGGAAAATCTCACAAAATTTGCACACTTTGAAATTTTCATAGTTATTAAAAAGTGACTAACACAAAACATTTGATATATTGAAGCAACTATATGTATTTTCTAGAAGATGTCATTTAAAAGTTCTTTCATATGAAAAAGTGAAAAGGATTCAAAATGGATTTATAGTAAGTAATCATGTTGGCTTTTATTAATGTGATTTGACCCAACATCTTGAATCCCTAATGTGTTTGCCCCTATTGTAAACCTTCTTAAGTTAATTATCTTTTGTTGAATGGTTGAACACCATTAATAATTGTTCCCATTGCTTTATTTGGAAAACAAAACCATTATTCTAGCTTTAATTAATACATCTATTTTGTGCTTAATCTTCATCCGTTAAATTTTAAGACCAAAATAATAATTTAAGATTGGTGATATAAATATGGAATGAAATAAAACGGTCATTATCATAACCTTGCTATTTCATAGTACCTATCCCTATTCCTTTTGATGTTGTTAAATGTTTTCACTCTCCACATGATCATCTGGCATATGTAGTTTAGATAACCCAAATTTATTTCCTTGAACCACAATCTTCCTTTCAATAAAAATCATTATTTTAACCCACTAAGGCTAATTTTCTATTCATCTATTCCTTTGGAATCTAGTGTTAGATACCATGTTCACCCTTCTTTTGATGTGAACCCCTCTTTTCCCTTGCTTATTCTTCTTTGTCATGGCCATTAAGCTTACAATGTTGAAAACATTCATCCTCCATTGATGTGCTAACTTGGACAATTACAAACTTTGCCAACTCAATATACTTGAGGATGTAATCATTCACAATTTGGCTAATAATGAGCCCCCTCCATGTACAATTGGGTCAAAGGATTGATGTTGTGAAAAGTGGCCATGGCAACTTGAAGATTGTTTATCATGGAGAGGACAAAGGTGGACCTTTGTAAATCGAAGGTTGTCACATCTAGAAGTGGAAGAACCCATTGTTCTTGAGGTCCAACCTTCCAAAGGGCACAATAGAAATTTTTATGTTGTTCAAATGTCTACCAAACTTGGATTCAAGGTCATCCTATAATTGATAACAACTAAAAACCACCCTTAGCCCATCCATGTACTCTTGATAAGGAAAACAAACCTCCAATTCACTAATCAATTTGATTAGGAGTAACTAGTTCTTAGTGATTAGCATTGGAAAACATACAACTACTCACAAAATTATGTCACATCTCACAAACTCCATGTACTAAAACTCAATCCTTTTGTTCACAATTTGACAACCACTCTAAACTTCTCCCAATATATCAAAGTGTACATAAAAGGCTCCTCCTCTAACTATAGGATGCAATTTTATCCTTTTAGTTAACTATTAGTGGGCCCAAGCTCACTTTCTTTCACTTGTTTCCTTCTTAGTTCACTCCACAAACCTTGGCTTACTTACATAAATGTCATCTTGTTTACCCATTCAATTAGTAATCCCTTTTTTATTCATATGTAATGGGCAATAACCCTATTGCTTATTATTGTCCAACAATGCCTAATTAATGTGGTGCAACAAATTTTCATTTATTTTATAATGACTACAAAGGGAGGGCACATGACCTTTATTTATATCCATTGAAAGAAGTTGTTCAAATAAGTTTACATAAAAAGTTCCATTTGGGCTATTATCTAAGGAACCTTCCTAATCACCTTCTTAAATATTTATTTTGTATGAAAAATGAAAATGGATGTTTGTGTATGAATTTCATCCATAATTGATGAAAAAATGATTTAGATAAAATATTAAAAAGGTGTGAATAGGATAATAGGAGCCAACCCTACCACTTTGGGTGATTTTTTTTGACTACTTAAAAAACAATGGTAATGTTTGCTAAGATGTTGTGGTAGAGTACAATTTGTTACAAAGATAAAAAAATCCATGATATTTATAGTGGCAAAAAATGAATTAAAATTATAACATATTATATTATTATAGATGATTATGTCATTTAGAAAGCATTTGAAGTCCTTTAAAAAATGAATTTTTTAAATATTATATTTTCATTACATTCATTCAAAATTATTTCACATGTTTTCATAATATATTACAAACATTGTCATGTAAAAAAATGAAAGATTTGCAATATTAATTCAGTTTTGGACATTTAAATATGAAAAAACCCAACAAATGTTACACATGTGGTTTTTTTTAGTGTGACTATGCCCAATTTCAACATGAATCAATGAAAAATTCATTCATAACATACTTTTCAAATTTTCATTTATGCAATTTCACCTTCAAGTAATTACCATTCAAAAGGTCAATCTTGTTGAATCCAACAAATAATAAATGGGGTTAAAATTAGGTCTAAAATGAATTTGAAATTTATTTATATAATAATAAGTGATGTATGTCTTTATTTTGTTGTGCAGACCTACCTTGGAAGCTATACTCTCCTATATGTCTATTGAAGCTTACATACCAACCTCTCTCTCTCCCAAGGAACTATCTCTTGTCTTTTTCACTCCTTTCCAAAGCCTACCTAGGCGTTGCTACCATAAGTTACATGCATACCTACTTTCCCCTCGCTTACAAACCTATTAATATTTGGCAACCCTTTCGATGATCATCGTGACCAACCCTCTCCACACATCCTTGATATTATTCATGATGACCATCTCCCCCCTTCTCCACCTTCAACCCCATGCCCATTTCCTCTTTTATCACACCATACTTGAAACAAGTTGATAAAAGGCCATCCATTTCAAGAGCCTTGAAAACACAAATGACATAAAACTCAAGTTTTAAAATACAAGTTTGTCATCAAAGATGAGAGTGGGGTGAGGGGAAAGAAATGTTCCAAAGTGATGAAATCCTTGTCACCAAGGTTCTACAAGTTTTTCTATGCACCCCAAATTGGTGGAGTCATTGTCAACAAGATTCCAAACATTTTGCCCTACAACCCTTTCACTACAAAAGCCCACACATAGAAAACTAGTGAATTAAATTGAAACATTTTTTAGACCTTTCCATGATATTTGCATATTCTACAACAAACTAAAAAGGTTGGTTTAGGGTGAAAATAAACAAATTTTGATATTGAATATGTTCCATCTTACACTTATTTATCAAAAGTGTCATTTTGGAATGATCAATCAATGACAAGATTTTCTTCATCATGTAAAGCAATTTCATCAAGTGGTGATATGTGTGCCACATAGATATGATTTTATTGATTTTAAAATTTGAATTATGTTTTGTAGATAGTTATATTGACCTAAGATGTAAGGAATAATAATTATCATAACTTTTATTTGATTTTGGTGATTGAAGTTTACATTGTACCTTAACATACTACTCATGGGGAGTTCACAAGTCCTTGGATTTTGGCGAAATAATAAGATTTGTAAGATCTTCATATACCAACAATTCTCACATAATAAATCTTAATGTATATGGAGGTATCAAGGAAAAAATGAAAATATTATGCTATTGTATGTAATTTCAAAAATTAAAGGTCAAAAAAATAGACAAATAATGATGGAAGGAAATTATGAAAATTAAAACATGAAAATAAATATTTTGTTGTGCAAAAATGAACATGTGCATTCTCATGGTTACATAAAAATGCAACAAGTTGTACTCATGGAAATGTAATGTAAAACAATGGGATATATGAAATTTTTTTTGGTTACCCCTTAATTAACAATATGCTAAATAACATAAATCAAATTAACACAACATCAAAGGACATTGATTTTAAGGTAGTCAAACACAACATTGAATGACAATATTAAGGTGTAGTCTACCATAGTACCCTAGCAACTTCAACATTAATTATATATATTTAGAATTTATATATATATATATAGATTTTAAAAATTAGTGAAAATTTCAAAACCAATTAATTATTTGACAAACATGTGTCAAATTTGTCAAGGTAATGTGGTACTTGCATAAGTAAGCTTTAAATTGCATTATATGTTTTTTTTTAATTTCATTTATTTAAAATCTCACACATCCACCAAATAGACATACACTACTACAAAATGTGGGTGCAATTCACTAGTCCCCATTTAGTGGACCAATGAAACCACTAGATTTCCACTAGTCTTGTTTAGTGGGACTAGTGAATTCATTTAAAATTCAATGAAAGCACTTGGCAAATAGGGAATGCATTTCTCATAATGATACTTAAGTTAAAGCCCTTGTCACTTTTCAAAGCGTAATTTTTTTTCAAATTTAAATTTGATGTTTTAAATTACATAAATAGATTTGAATTTCCTTATATTTACATCATGAAATTTTAATTTAATAAGTTTTAAAATACCAGATGCCTAAAAAGGTTTTATTTTAACTCCATAAAAATATTGAATTTTTATTTATAAATTATAAAAAGTTCAAACACTTTCATTTAAAACAATGGTGAAAATAAACATGAATAAATTATAATCCTATACTTCTGATGGTGTGTATTTAATAGTGTTGTACTAGCATGTCCTTTTCACATACAAATCAAATGTTGGTACTAGATACTTTCATTATATTTCATCAATATTAAGACTTCCATATTGGCATGGTCTTGGTATTGGTTTGGTATTGGGCCTAACATCATAAACTTCTTGGGCCACATTATGATAGTAGTAGTCCTACAACATCTATTTTTTCATAGGTTGGTTTTATCTAAACATAGATGTTTTCTGTCTAAAACATGTTTGAAACATGTATATAAATAAGTTTCAAGGTTGTATTGTGGATTAATTTTTTTTTGTCTTACTTATAGATGTTTAAAATGCACAACATTCATGTTTAGATAATACAAACCTATGAAAAACTATATTTCACATTACTATTTAAATTGTGATGCACAAAGTTTATGATGAAAACTAATAATTTCCTAGTATGAGGTAACTTGGTATTGAAATTCATATAAACCTTGCATTAAAAGTTGGTATTTTTTCAAGTCCATACCAAATTGGTATTGTTATAAAATTGATATAGCCTAAGCTAATAGTATATTAGTATGTTCTTCCATACTAGTACTATGTACCTAGGTTGCTCCCATATATTAGTACAACATTAGTTTATATTGGACATGTCATGTTGTGAAACATGTATGTTGTTGATTATTAAAAATCATGACTATGAAGAGTGGCACAATATATTCCTCCACTTTTTTTTTGTTACAAGGGAATGTTGAATAATTGTTGTGTTTAATTGATGGAAAGTGCACTTCATGAATATCAATAACTATAAAAATTGAATTTTTCTTGCGAAAAATAATAATTTACCTTGCTTATAAAAACACATAAATTGTTGTGTTTTAAGGGTTATAATATAGGAGTTAACTAAATTCAAAAGGCATTTGCATTGAGTAAGTACATTTCATAAAACGTTGGAACATATAAGGATGTGCATTATTTGAAAAACTATCCAAGTTTGTGAAAACCATAAACATCCCAACTATTATATAATAAAAAATATATAATGTTTGTTTGTTGGATTATGTTGGACATTTGAACCTACATATTGCAAGCCTAATTATTTCACTTCTTTCCCTTACCCAATACATCAATATGAAAAGGTAGATTAGGTAAATTAACATCTTCCTTTTCATGTCCATGTAATATATGATAAAATAATAAATTAACCTATTTCTTTCCAGCTTAACATCTTAACCCTTTTCCTACCCACTTAAATGGACAAGAATTTTGTTTTGACATTCAGGACAAATATTTAATGTGCAACTGGGTTTGGAACTTTTTTTTTCAAGTTTAGAATAAATTAACTTCATTAATTTAATTTTGAGATTCAAGAAAATAATATTATATGAAATTAGATTTAACATTAACATTATTTTTTATTTTTTTCAAAATTAGGAATATAATTAGTTCATTGTGTTCAAAATTTCAAACCCGAGTTGAAGCAAAACATTGTCAATTTAACACGTTAACTTTGACCTTCAATCTTCACATTTAAATGTTTAACAACATGACCATTTAAGCACAATGTGCATCTCAAAGTACATGACATAAAGGGTAAAGGGATGTCTTAATCATAATGTTTTTTACATGTAGAAAAATTTGAAATTACAAATCCATTTGCTGAAACTAAAAACTTGATATATATTATTAATTGGCTTGAAATTGTTGAAATGTTTGATTAAAGACTATAATAATGATAAATTATTGGGAACCATATGGGAACACAAAGGAAAAAAAAAGGGGGTAAAAGGGGGATGGGGATGTAACTGATAACATGGATGAAACATGATTTCAAATAAATGTCAAATTTTAACATGCTGGATATTACATTTTAAATAAATGATATAATATTGGTTTAAAAATAGGAAATATTTTGAATTTATTTTAATTATTACCTATGAACTTAATTTTGGCTAGAAATTTGATTTAATGTACCCCAATGGAATAAAAGTTGACAAGCTTTTTGATGATCAACCCAAATAGCTTATTATTGGTGGGTGATTTCCCTTTTTTCTCTCTTTTGCAACAAATTAACATTACTAAGTATTCATATATCACAATGTTTGTGTGTAAAAGATGGCAATAGACCTTAATGATTAGATGCATTTATATCCCATATTGATTTTGAATTTAATAAATTTAATGTCTTATTAGTTATTTGATTTGGTTGTGCAAGGAAATCATTTTAATTTACAATATAATGACAATGAGTCCAAGGTTCTTGGCCTAAATAGTAAAACACTATCACAATTTGATTTCTTTCATGGGCATTCCAAAGTAGCTCCTGTACTTAGAACATAGTGATATACATATAGTTCAAATGAATGTTAGTGGTTTGACCTAACATCATTGGCTAAATAAGTTAATAAATCATTACATCTTGGCATTCCCCAAATTGCCATCAAATTGAGTAATATAGAAGAAGATAAACATTTTGTCACAAAAAAGGCTCTAGAAAGATCTAATATGCAATTCCCATTTTCATTGGTTTCCAAGCAAGAGCTCATTAATTAACAAACTCATTTGTTTTATAATTTTTAAATTGTATAATCACAAATAGATTTGGTCTATCAAGCTTATCATATTGTTATACAAGAAAAATTTCACATTTGTAATTATACAAAGGAGTAATATATGTTGTTGATTAAGGTTCTTGCATTTTGTATCATTATTACAAATCATAGTTCTTAAATTTCTTTTATCGAATATTTAATAAAAAAAAAAAAAAAAACTTTTGACTTTAGTCAAAATGGACTTGTCATTTGTGCCATAAACTTTACTTAATCCACTATGACAAACAATGACTAAAGTTCTAGTTGGCACGGTGAGATTATTATTTTTAATTAGAATTTTCATTCCATTTTATAAATAATGATTGTATATGTATATGTGTAATACACTTTTATGGAACTATGGAAAGGTTTTGACAATGAATTTATTTTTCCTTACTAGATTGTTAATGAATTGTTAACGAATTTTGAACTCATAACTCACGTTTCTATTTTTATTTTTATTTCTTAGCCTCTCACCATGATTGTTTTTAGTCATGTCAAGTCACAATTTATAAGATGTTCAAAATTTGAATCGAACCTTCACTTCTTTAATCACCAATCCAAGGCCTTAACCATCCAACCACCACTTCACAAGGAATAATGTCATTGTTAAAAAATATAAATATAAATAAAATGTTTATATTTTTTTTTCAGATTATTAAAGTATTGTGTAATTACACAAATTTTAAAATCAAATTGACTTACACATCTATATAATAGAAAGGATGATGTTTGCTTGTTTTATGTCATATGAACATATATGTTCCTACCTCACTCCTTACTCACTTACATGGATATGGAAAGACAAACGAACATGTGTCTTTGCATGTCTCTAAACCCTAGCCATTTTCCCTTGCATCTACATGGACATGAAAAGGCACAATTTCAAGATTGAAAATAAAAATGATGAATTATTGGGAACCATATGGGAATATAAGACAGAAAAAAAGAAGATGGGAAAGGGGGGAGGCCAGGATTTTGCTCAATTTGGAATCTTGCCCTTTGGGCAAAGATATACATTCATATATATACATTTATTATTTAATTTGATTAAATTTTAGTTTCAAAGTAAAATACATTTTGATTTTTTTAAATATAGAATATTTAAAATCCATATATTTAATTTAAAATCAAATATGTTCTAAGAATTCAGATTTGGGTTTAAAAAATTTAGTTACATCTTTTTAAAAATTTAAAAATTTAATTAATTTTACAAGGTGCTTAATAGAAATAAAAATTATATGATTGCTTTAGAAATTACATTTCTAAATCTATGATAATTCAAGAATTGTGAAATCCATATTATTATCATTTTTTTCTCGTAATTAACAATGTATAATGTTTGTGCTTAAATGGCAAGGTTCCAAATTGAACAAAATACCCCACCCTCCCATATTGTTCACAATAGAACTCATCATTGTTTATGTCAAATCTCAAAATTGTGCCATTGTATATCCATGTAAGTATATAAGGGGGAAAAGTTGGTTAAATACATAGGCTTGAAAGAGGTGATTATTAAATTATTTTAATACATATAACATGGACATGAAAAACAGATGTTCAAATTTAATTCGCTTTTTGATATCCATCTAGGTGGGTAGGGGAAAGGCATGAGGTAGTTAGGCAAACATTGATTGTCAAACATTAATCAAGTGGAAATTTTATACCTAGTTGCATCATTTATGTTTATATAAATCCCTCAATTATTTTCATGATTTAAGATTATCATATGTTAACAAGCTATGGCTTTAGATTTAACTCATCATGTAAAATACTTGTATGTAAGTTCCATTAGTTGAAATGTCATTTGCAACATGCCTAGGAATGGAATGACAATTGAATTAAGCTTATTAAGTTTTAGTGTTATCAACAACATTTGCATTGTTTATCCCATGAGTTGTAAATTTCACTTGAATTGATTTGTCCTCCTTTAATTATTGCAAAGAGTATCCTTAACCTTTTTGTTATGACCTTGAATAATCGCCTTGGTTTGCCTCACCTTTATCTACTCTATGTAACAAATTTTGTTCACATGATTCAAGATCATGAAATGTACTTATACACTGTATTTTTTCTTTAACAATGGTTATTTAGTTTTAACAATGACTAGTTCATCACCCATGTTTGTATGTTCCCTTTAATAAATGTCCCATCTTTAGGCATTTGTGATGTTGAACAACTTGTGGACACTTTGTAATCAGTCAACATTCATCATCATTTTCCAACACAAAATTCACACTAAAAATTGTAGATGAGAGGTCATAAATATAATTCAAAATAAAATGTGACATGGATTGAACATGAATAATTGACATAATAAGTCATTTAAAACCATAATGTCCTTTCATTTTAGGTGGTCACTATTACAATTTCTTGGAACATCTATTTATTTCTATAATTTATTTATTTATAGTTGATTTTTGGAACAATAATCACAAATATAAAAGTATTTCAACGAAAGTATGTCAAATTTTATAGGTATTAGCCTACTTTTTATTCTAATGGGATTTTGAAGAATCTATTTTAAATTTTTTTTGATTAACTGATGAAATCTTGCACAATATTTGAAATGTTTATTTCATCAACATTATTTTGACACAAATTAAATTACAGTTTAGTTAGACACCTTTTACAAAACAACTTATGACTAAAGCAAAACACTTGAATAAATTTCACAAGTTCATTCAAATTTTCATTTCAATTGAATGTTTATATTGAAAAATACTCTATAAACATTTGTACCTCATTCTTGCGATGTCCTAACTGCCCAAACATTGATACAATTAATTTTATTTATTTTTTCAAATGTAAAGTTTCAAAAGTAGATGTCATCATCAATTTTAAAGAATATCATAACATTTGTTATGAACAATTATGATAACAAAAAGATAAAGAAACCAAGTCATCCTCCATGTTTGTTCTTGATAAAAAAGATGGACTTAGGTTAGAAGTATTTCAATCATTTTTTTGGTCCCTTATCATAACTAAGTCAGAAAAGTTCAAACAAATCTTTTAAGGCAATATACTTGTAGCCAAAATTCATGATGTAACAATTAGGTTTACAAAATTTTTTAAAATCTTTGAAATACTTAAAAATCTAAAAGGATGAAAAACCCACAATTGCAATTTACTACCTATAATTTTTTTAAAAGTATTTTTGGTACATTAAGATGGATATTATATTGACCTTTTAATAAAAAATGCAAAAAAATGAAAAATTCTGATTTGACAATGAAACGAATGTCTAATTATGATGCTTTAAAAATATGAAACAAATGTAACTTGGAAAGTTATACAACAATCACAATGTACAAGATCATGACCAGTGCATTATTTGAACACAATGAAAAAGTTAACAATCAATGAAATTGCTAATAATGCAAAGAGGATTAATCCATGTTTTCATAGTTTGGCATTGATAAAACATTTATAATAATGATAGGAGTTTGGAAGTAATCTTTTGAAAGGTAAGGTTTTGAGTTCATTTCATTAACAAATGTGCTCCTTGGCTTCATGTGTTGTTTAAGTGAATGTTGGCATATTTCAAACACCTTTGTGATATATTTTGCAAGAATGTTCTCTATTTTTATTTTTTCATTACATACAAGTTCAAGGGTATTTATGAAAAGTGGGTGTTAGTAAAAAAAAAATTCAATTTCTTGAAGGAACCAATGTGACAAACATCCTTAGCCAAATTTAAATTTAACTTTAAGGAATAAAAAAAAAGGAGTTTATGATAAAATATTCCCTTTTAGGAAAATTGTGTCACCTTTTGGCAATCTGTCATTCAAAAAAAAAGACTAGTGCTAATGCAATAATAGGAGCCATAGGTGCCCACTTGGGCATGTGTTTTGAAAACAATTGTTATTTAAGCTGAATCCTTTATGGACCCACATGTAATGGCATGTTTAAGTTGTTTTCATCATGAGCACATTGGTTCCAAATCATTTCAAATAATATTAACACAAGACTAAATATCATTAAGTGTGAAAATTCTAGACTATTTGGGTCAAGTAAACATTAAAATCTTGGGCCAAAAAAAGTTGTTTCGACATTCCTTATGAATCCTTGAATTTTTTTTTTTTCATGATACAAAGTCTTGGATTTTTTTCAAGGACTTGGTAGGAATCCTTAAACTTGTTAAAATTTGACATTCTATGCATAGAATAGTACCTTTGTAATATATATATGTGAATAAAATCAAACTTTCAATATGAATGTGTCATTAAGATTCAACAACATGTTTAAGTGAGGGGGTCCAATGAATATAAAATGAGACTATCCTTTTGGGTATCCCAACCATGCTTTGACCTTTGTCCATTTCCTTGTGGATAATAGACAGTAAAGCTTGTATGTCTTAAGATAAAGTGATCAATTAGATAACAAATATCATTATTAATGAAATGGGTGGCTTGATTAGTTATATTGGTGTGCAAAGCTCTCACTTCCACCCACTTAATGGCATAATTGGTAGCAACTAGGATATACTAGTTGCTAGAATGACAACTTGTCAATTTGATGGGTCCAATGAAATCCAATCCCCATTTTTGAAAATGTTTTCAAGGTAAAATAGTAATCAATTTGGCCATGTTTTGTGTCAACAAGTTACCTATTCTTTGGCACAAATCATAGGTTTGACATTATTCATGACATTTCAATTCGTGGTTGGCCACCAATAACTGACACTCAAGGTTTATAAGCATATTTCAATGTTGTTTTACATTAATATGGTTTTTTGAACCCCTTGTTAAGAAAACAACAAATTACATGGTAAGGAAACTTTAATTCACATCATTCAAATAAGGTACATTAATTAAATGTGTCATACAGCCAAATCCCAAAACCTGTTTGATTAGGAAACCTAGGATATTTTATGAGAGCTAGTAAACCATGTTCCTTTTGTTAAATGAATTCCCAAAAGAATCTTGTTTATTTTAAATTAGTGAAAGATAATTTTAAATAATTTTGGCCGTCCCCTTTTGCTGCTAAAATGTCAAGAAAACATTTTTCAAATTGAACTTAATAAGGAAAGAAAAACAAACAATCCATTTGCAACATATGAAAGTAAGATAGTAGCTTCAAATAGGCTTGAACCTTTGAAGTGTTCCCCAACAAAATTAAAATTTACACAATCTTGTTATTGTTTAAATTAATTTCCAACATGTGTTTTGCAATGCAAATATAAATGTCAAAAAAATGAACAAGGTGGGTATAAGTAAGGCTTTCAAGTATTAGCATTCATTGCACATTTATAGCTTGAAACCATAAATACATATTTGATCATCAAATCAACAATTTGAAACACACTTCAAATTCATTTTTTGCGGTGAATTAAACCCAACACCAATTTGTTGGACAATTTAACCTTCTTATTGTTATATAATCTATCATTATATTATGAATTTCATTCAAACCTGCATATGCGAGGAGGGCTGTGGATGAAATTACATGAAAGATATGAATATGGGATTAACTTGATCTGAACACTTACCTTCATTAAAATCCATTCAGATTTAAAATCAAGTAAGATTTTACATTTAGACCGAGAACTAATTGGGATGAACATTCATGATGGATATGACTTTAAAAAATCAAATAAATTACATGAAAATTTCAATCAAATATGAACAAAATTGAATTGAAAATAGTTCAAAATTTGATCAAAATCAATTATAATAGTCTTATCAATCATAAATTTATTATCTTTTGTTTTTGTTTCTAGAAAAGAAATTGCATGTGTTAATAAACCCTATACTCTTCCTTCCTTCCTTCCTCATTCATCCATCCATCTATTCATCCATGCAGTCATCCATTCATCAACTACAACAACAGCAAAGGCCAAGGAAATTTTACCACAATTGGACACTACCTATTAATGAAAAAGTGCCCATTCTCATAAGACACCAGAAATAAAATTTTGCAGGTTTAAACTATTTTTAAAATAATTTTATATAATTTTCTTTTTGGTTCCATGCACTGAAAAATCTGACTGATTAAAAAAAGTGACTGACCAATTTCTATTTACTTATTTATTTATATTATTATTATTATTCTGTGTCTCTTTTTCTTTTCTTTTTTTAAACAATTATTTAAATTTTTTTTTCTTCATTGTAAATAATAATCAAAAGCTCAAGAAGTATTTGTGCAGGTTATCTCTCATCATTATTGGTGCCCCAAAAAAAAAAGAAAAAAAAGAAAAAAAAAGAGAGGATATTTTCCTTAATTAGTACTTGTTATTCACCCACACTCATAATAATAAATAGTAAATAATAAATAATAATAATTTATAAATTTCATGATTGGATCAGATAGTTCCTATTTAAGGAGGGGAATTGGCATCTACCCCAAAAGACAATTTAGCCAGAATTGTCTTCTAAAAAAAAGAAAGTAAAAATAAAAATAAAATGAAGTAATCGTTCTATATTTTTGGCTACATGCCAGAACTTAATATAATATCTGGTGATTTTTATTTAAAAAATTGGGGAAATTTGGCAACAACTTAAAAGCCCCAAAAAATAACTTATTTTTCACCCATTAGGGAAAAAAAATTAAAAGAAAAAATGAGCATTTGTCAAAATTCTTGAACCCCCCCTTGCACACCCCCCAACCCCCCCCCCCC
>Ga0116227_10008321_pt1 | contig 19656 bp, 9 predicted proteins | sample S1TSphgellanicum_FD_89693 | JGI IMG/M metagenome (GOLD analysis project Ga0116227, IMG submission 89693) | Host-associated microbial communities from peat moss isolated from Minnesota, USA - S1T2_Fb - Sphagnum magellanicum MG | ecosystem: Host-associated > Plants > Peat moss > Unclassified... | reverse complement strand
CGGCCGCGTACATCATCGCTGTGAACACAAGAGGCTGGTTGCTGATACCTACTCTCATAGTCTTCGTAATCGGAGTTACTCGATACTGGGAGCGGAACTCGGCGCTCAGACACAGCAGCAGGATGGGAATCAACAAAGCCATGTCACCAATCTACCTCTACATGATGGACTACTTACCACTACGTCGGGGAAGAGGACCCGATGGGACCGATATGCTGGAGTTACTGCTCGCTGGTGGCGCAGAATGGCTGCAGAAAGTTCGATCAGGGCAAGAGCCCGAGCATGATCCAAACGTGGTTACCACTGGGGAGATAGAGCGCGAGTTGAAGTTTAGTACCCCTGATTTGACGGATTGGGCAATTCGCTTGACTGTGGCTAGCGCTTCAGCCACTGCTTACTTGCGTAGAGTGGTTTCTCTGGCCAGAGGTGAGCAGTTCCAGCATGTCGCGCCAATGAGGAACCTATGGTTTGATAGGCATCTCCAGGACAAGCGGAAGTGGCTTTCTTACGTTCACATGGAGCAAAACTTTCTATATAATCTCCTGTACGCGAAGCCCGTAGACTTGGAGCGGCACCTCTTGTCGATGTTATTAAGAATGTTCTCGAGCTTTGCCCTTGTCGCCGCCTTGCTCATCACCTTCTGGCGTGCGAGCAAGGAGACGTGGGACGGGCACGCGAGTTTCAAAGTAACTACTTACATTGTCCTCGCAGTGGGCTCCTTTGTCGAGGTCGTGTACTTCATCCGCCTTGTCTTTAGCAAAGGTGCTGTGGTTGCCATGTTGGTCGCTCAAGTGCGAACTCAACGTCGACTTAGAGCTGTTCGTTCTCGAGTAGGAAAATTCTTCCTTGCAGCAGAACTGTCGATAAACAGGTTTGTTTGCGAGAAGGCCATGCGCATCACCATGTGTCTCGAAGATAACATCCTCACACCGAAAATTCTTTATGTTCCGCCGTCCAGTCGGAACCTCCTAGTCGGGATACCATTACCATGCGCAATTCTCCCGAGGATGCTCATGGTCTTCCCCCGTCTGTTTCACAAGCTCGCAGTCATCTGCCTGGACCAAACGGGGATCAATCTTGGGCCAGGTACAGATAGGGGCTGGGAAATGTTATCATGGACTTTCCGGGAGGAATGTGATATAGAGACCGAGTTTAGCAAGATTCAAGCCAGCCAAGACGAAGCTGTGGCCGCGATCTTTGAGCCTCTTCTCCAAATCACACAAGCAAAAGGGAGTAGGCGAAGAGAGCCTGCAAGCGTCCCCAGTAAGATCCCGGTATACTCCAAAGCCTGCCGGGACACAGTAATATACTTCTACAATTCAGACTGGGAGCATGTGCTCATCACCTTTTGGTTAGCGACCCTCAAGGTTCTTAGAATCGAGAACTACGAAACTAGTGATGACAATATTCATCACTCCAGCTGCTTGAATGGGTCGAACAACTCTCAACCTGATGTTGACGCCAACACCCATGTTGAGACCCGACTGCCTGAAGATTCAAACGACCACGAACTTGACCTAGATCCCGATACAGCAGAAATCGAGTTATCAACTGATCAAGGCGACAACTTAAACCAAAGAAACACAGGCAAGATGGAAGTGATTTCCGATCGGAATATTATGAACCCAAATCTTGGCGATGACAATTCTGGTGATCCAGGATCGGAGAGAACTGATGACATGAATTCTGATCATGGTCCAGGATCAACCCAATCTGTGACGACGAACTCCGAGGTAGCAGATCGGACTAAGACAGTGTGGCAAATGCTATACGTGAACCGTCTGCTCACGGTTTGTCCCCAACTTCTACCTACCCAGTTAGACGTAACGAAGGAGCTAGTGGAAACGAGCTTGGCGCAAGCTAAGGCGGACATCAAGGATCCTTCGAGATGGCTAAAGAATACGAGACAGGAGGTGTCTGATCTAGGAGAGGCGATCCATCTGCGAATAAGATTGATGAATGGAACCGAGGTAGAAGGTTTCCCATTGAGGGGTCACTTGAGCAGTCAAGCTGACCTGTCACTGTTGAGCGATGATTGCCACTGGGCCAGCAACCATCTAGCAGTGTTGCTTCTGCAGATGGATGCGGCGAAGAGATGGGAAGTATTGAGGACGTCGGCTTGCTGGTTCATTGCGTGTTTTGCTCAAGCCAACAAGGTGGAGGAGCATTGTGCAATGCTTAGGGATGGTGGCGAACTCCTCACCACACTATGGATTCTCTCTAGCGACTTGGGAGGTGGAGCACAATATTAAATTGAGTTCACATCATGTACATAGCTAATTGCAGCAGAGTAGTTCTTTGTATGTAATAAAATTGTAGCTTTGATTCAGAGCTTCGCAATCAACCAGTTCAAGCTCCAACTTCTTTGAAGAAGTGTTGGACACATAGTTATGACCATCGAATTGTTGCAAGCTGAAACAACGCCGGTTATCCGGGAGTGATCATGATTTCAAAACACTTCTAAAGCTCTACCACTCCTTTTTCCACAGGATTGCAAAGTCACACCTTGTATATCACGGTCCTGACGCGTGGAAAAACAGACCCAAAGAGTGAATTGATGCGGGATTGATGCTAACTGATGAGCTTGTTAGAGCGTTTTGCTTTCTCGTCAGATTGCACAGAGTGCCCTTTGGAGCAGTTTGCTCATTGCCACTGCTTTTGATAATTGTTGGTTTGCTTTCTGCAATCTTTATTGTAGTTTCCTAATGCCGACTAGATCGCCTACCGCATGACAGAAGTTGCGTGGCAGACATGACTACAAAAAATGCCACCTCTCTCAAATCCATGTAGAAATTTGGTAAAAAAATTCAAACTTTTGTTTTTTCGAAATTTGGCGATTTTTTCTTTCAAAAAAGGAAATATGTGATAAAATATTCTTCTTTTTTTTTAAATTGCATTTTCATGAAATTTCGCAAAGAAGAAAAAGCACAAGTTTCCCACTATTTTATTGCTATATTTCATCCTTAATGTAATCTACAAATCAGTGTGTTGTGTGGGTAACTGTACATCTTTTGCGTTTACCTAGATTCACACGACAAATATGTGTCTTTACACTGACCTTACCTGTTGTATGAATAAAATTTTACCCTTCCATTGAAGGGGGAGCTTGTAAACAAATTTCATCTACAATTGCAGGGCATTGCGTAAATGTTTTTGGCAAGGTAAGTGTATATATTATATTTCCTTAGATATTAAAGTTATCCATAAAGTAAGGAAAACACAGCACCACAACCCTGAGTTTGATTGTACACAGGTGAGATTTTTAAAAAAACTGAAAAAAAATACAATAGCATTCGATGGGGGTTGAAACTCAGAAAACCATCAATTTTGATGGTAGTGTAAACCAGCCCATCACCAATCGCTTGCCTATGACTGAACATTTTGGCAAATCTTTCTCAATTCTTCTCCATTTTGAGTGATTTAAAATGTTATAGGAGTGCCTTTGCAAGCTCTACAAATCATCTTTGAAATGCCAAGTCAAAGGAACAGCCAAAAAAGAGCAATAAAGGAAATATGGTTTTTCAAATTGCAAAATGTGTTTTTTTTCATTTTTTTTCATTTTGACCCCTCCTATTTTCAAACCTCATAACTTTCTTATTTCTTATTCATGTTAAATGATTTAAAGTGTTATAGGAACATCACCTGAAGTTCCACAAATCATCTATCAACTCTAATAGCAACAAGGCAACATACAAAAAAAAATTCGGTATCCATCAACTCTAATAGCAACAAGGCAACATACAAATTTTTTTTTCGGTATCCATCAACTCTAATAGCAACAAGGCAACATAGAAGGAATTTTTTGGGTGTTAAGGAGTTTGCATTTGTAGCATTTGGTGGTAAATTGTTTTTGAGTTCTTGAACCTTTTTGCTTTGACGAGCCATAATTTTATCAATTTTATTTCGTGTTTGACAATTTTTAATGCACTAAATGTGCCAATAGTAGGAGTTCAAGTTTTGTTGGAACACCAAAAACAATGAAGGCCTCCCATTGGATCTAGTTGCCCTGAGTGCTTAAGTGTTCGATTATCGACCGGTTTACCCTAAACTAAGTTACATATGTATTTCCTTTTTCCTTGAGCATCACCACTATTGCTACATATGTTTTCACTACTCCTACTAGTACAATTACTATAATTATTTTTGAACCTTGTGCATTAAATGTTGACTTATATTTCATATTGAGATTTAATAAAATTCCCTTACTTTGCAAATACCACTGGAAGAGGGGATAGGGGATGAAAGGAGGCCTAAAGATAAAGTGAAAACATGGTGACTTTACCAATAATTTTATTAATAATGCTTGTTTGTAATTTATATTAATTGATGAAATATTAACAAACTTTGTTCAACAAAGCACCAAGCAAAGGAGGAAAAGAAAAACAAAGAAAGAAGACCTAAATTGGAACCAAAATCGCAAAAACCCAAAGGGGGTCACAAAGGGATAGAGGAACAAATTATGTTTCAAAACCCCCACTAATCACAAGAAGCATAGAAAGAACCTAACAGATGATGAAAAACTTGAAAGAATAATAAACTTATAGAAGCAATAATGGCACACTCCAAATTAGAAGTAGCTTGTGCTTTCTACAATTCTATCAACATGTTCTACTTATAAAAGACACATAGAACCACAAGAGGAAGGCCACCAATGCCCTCTACTAACCACAACATGCTTGTACATTGATGAAAAAATTTGTTCGCTTATTAGTGTTATAAGCACCCAAAAATCTTTATTGCAAAGGGAAGAGATGTGTCTATTAGGTGGCGATCATGGTAAAACCTTTTTTTTGCTTAAATTGCCATCATTGTAGCCACCCTACGAAGTTGATATCCCCATGAGAAATGGGGAGAAAAACTTGTTGCACTAAAAGTCCTTACAAGCAATCCAAAAAGCTTAGGCCCAAAAATTTCCCAAAAATTTGCATGAAGGTTAAGTAGAAAGAGGAATGTTAACATCGAAAGATTGATAAAGGAGGGAAGCAACGAAACAAATAGGAAGGTATTTGGGTAAAAATTTGAAAGATAATCCCAAATGTAATTTAAACATCATTAAACTTTAGAATTGCCTTTGCATGGCAAACATCTTCATTTAATGCACCTTGCAAAAAGGAAGAAGAGAAAGATGTGGACCCAAATGGGAAAACCAAAACCTTTATGCCATTTGATGAGTAACAAAAATTTATGGGAGGAAAAAAACCAAAAGGCAAATTAGAATGTGACTAAGCTAAACACTTGTGAGGCTAGATCATGAGCCCCACAAAGGGCAATTAAAAAACAAAATGGTCAAAAGTAAGATGAATAATAAAAACTAGGCCAATGATGTGAACTCATGTCATTTGCAAAGGAAGGGAAAATACAAAAGGGAAAAATCCCCCTTAGAACATTGTAACGCACAAAAATGGGCTAACACAAAAAAAGGTTTGGCAAGTAGATTGCCTTCGCACATCCCCTTTAAAGAGTGGATGATTAAAAAATCTTTAGAAGGGGGTGGTGGTTGAAGTAAAAGGGAATATGTTCGGCATAAAAGGACCGAACAAAAGGGAAAAGTTGAAACAACTAGCCTCTTGTCACATGAAGCTCCTAAAATATGGTTCTATTGGAGATGGTGTTGAAAACATTTACAACATCCACATGTACCACCACCTAGTTGGGATGGATGTTTAAAACAATTCAAACACCAGGAACCACTACCTCCATGTCCCCCCCTTTGACAGTCATGCCGAATTAATGATGTGACAAGTGAATAGAGAAAACATTGCAAAATTGCACACATAAAACTTTGTTCACCAATTCATATAAGACCTCACCCATCGAAATGGGCCAAATGCCTTTGAAAGATTTAGCCAAAACCAAAGTTTAGCAACACCAAGAACCCGAACAATGGACCTTGGAAGTTGGGATATGACCCACAACTTTATGGGAATTTAATAAAAAAGTTATGGGAATTTATTAACTCAATCCTTAGGGTCAAAAAGGTCTTGTAAGTGCTTGAAAACCATACCTTAAGGACCATTAGCTAAAAGATGAAGTGATTGAATGAAAGTTAGTTTAAAAGAATCAAAGGAAAGTTCCAAGTTTGAATCGAGTTGAAAATCCAACAAGGAGTCTTGGTAAAGATAAGACAAATTTAAAGGATGAAAGCATTTGCAAGGCACTATAGAAAAAGCTAGGGCCAAGGCAAGGGGGGCAAGAACCTTAGTGACATGAAGATACCCTCCAACACATCTTAGGGAAAAACTTTGTCTAAGCTGATGTGGCGAGGGCAAGACCAATACTAGAAGGGTGCCAATTCAAGGATGAGTGTCTACCAAGGGAGTCCAAATTGGAGAAATAGCGGTTATAAGGGCTTGTGCCCAAAGAACATTTTCCACCTAAAGTTCATCCTAATTGCCTACTAAAAAATACCATAAGTGGTCCTTAATATCCTTATGAGCAATTGCACCACCACAACAAGGGAAGAAAATACACCATTGCAAAAATAATAAAAAAATATGCCAAGCAAGCACATTAAAAGGTTCACAAGCCAAATGATCAAACGAAAGCCAAAAAAATAATTGTACCTCCCACTTCAAAGCTAAAGGGATTTGTGCACACAAATGAAGATGAGGAAGACCCAAATGGAAGGCTTTGAAGGGGTCCAAAGTTGAAACCAGAGCCCAACCTAAAGGCGAGGGAAAAAGGGCAAGAAAATATATCAAAGGGACATTGTTCACCAAATGAGAAAATAGTTTGAACTACTTGGCAATGCTTCTAATGACAAGCCACACTATGCTACAAAGAAAAAGCTCCATATCTAGAGCATGGGACATCATGTTAAGTGGGAAGCGCCATCAAAAGAAGACCCTGAAACCAAATCGTACACCTTCAATGGGTAAAAAGATGAAATAGACCAACACCTAGGAAAGGGCCATGTAAGCAAACCAAAGGCCTAAAAAAGGGACTAGCCAAGGCCTATGGTGGGGACCACAATCTAGGTTAAAAGAAACAAATTAAGATTCTAAAATCAATACAAAAATTGATATGAAAACCTAAATGCACTTTATATTAATGTGTTTTTTTGCCATTGACCCCAACTTGACATTGAAACCCATCTTCTACCCCTCCAACTTTCCAACAGCTTCCTGGATGAAACAAAAGAACACAAGGAATGATTTTGTCACCCCTTCATCAAAAACCTGAACATTAGCAAGCAAAATCTTAAGGGGCTTTTAAAGCTCCTCCATCCTTCCTTCCTATTGTTATTAAAACTAATGATGGCACCTATAGTGCACATGAATGGGGGCCCCATCCAAAATAAAAACTAACTAAATCCAAAGGTTGCCCATGTAATCTAGTTATGGCAATTCCATTATCACACCTTTTTCTATTGTTGTTGTCATCATTAGATACTTTTTCAAAATTTAATGTATGAAAGTTGCCAAGGTATTAATTTGTCATTCCATTGCATGGTTGTCTCATTATAAGAAAATGTGATTTCTTAGAAGGTCCAACTTGACAAAAATGTTCACATTGACTAAGGGGGATGGTCATTTTGACAAAATGTTCAGGCCATGAAAAACACGAGTTACTTTGATTGAAACAATTGATTACAATGACCTTTTTGACAATGAGATAAACCAAACATTTAATCAAAAGGGATAGAAGTCCATTAAGATGACCAAGGCTTGGTCAAATAAATTATATTCAATGGTTAGGGCTTACTCAAATTGGTCATTATGATTTGACATTTAATTAAATCAACCTTACTAATTTGACTATTTAACTTATAAATTTGTGTGGCTTAAGGTTTATACTTAATTTAAGTTCAAAATTAGGTTATTAAATTAGGTATAGTACTTTTAATAAGTACTTATAACATTTAATAATCCACCTACATGTTACCTTTCGCCACGTGTAGGTACTTAGGCTTAGTATTTTAAATAGCTAATATTTAATAATTAATAATTAATACTTGATAATTGAATACTAATAATCAATTAATCCATCAACTTATTAATTGATTAATTATTATTATTTATTGATTGATTTTAAATAATAATAATAAATAAATAAATAAACAACAAATAATAAGTAATAATAAATAATAAATAATTATTAGTTAATGGTAAATGATTAATAATCAATAATAAATAGTAAATCATCAGCCATTAATATTGAACAATAGTAGAAAACTCTTTTTTCAGCCATAATATTTTCAACTACATGCCATTTTCAATCACGTCTTAATTGCAAAAAAAATGTTATTTAATTAAATAATTTAGTACTATTAAGCAAGTTGAAACATTAATTTTTTGGCAAACAATTGAATTCAAATTTCAACTAAAAAAATAGTCATGGAATATTGTTGGTATCCATGGGTGCTACAATTGAATTATAGTTGAGGTTTGATTGGGAGAATGATGATATCCCAAGTTGTGCCTTTTAAGGGCATTGTGTCAACTTCATGAATCTTGTGTCCAACTATGGTCAATCACAAACATAAACATGGATGATAATGCCAATTTGAAATATGAAATGCAATTTTGTATTAAATTTTAGTTGCAACTTTGCTATGACTATTTTTCAACTATAAGGACTATTTGTAATAGTAGGTCATACACATATTAGGTATTTATTAATTATTAGTAAGTAGATACCTACCTAGTTATTTATCTAAATAGTAGTTAATAGGTACCTACTTACTAGTTACCAACATATATATGTGTGTGTGTGTTATATCATATCTCACCTAAATTAATATAACATAGGTATATATTATTATTATGTTAAAATTATAAGTTATTATCAATATTAATAATATTATCAATATTATTAGTTATTATTATAAATATTTTAATAATGATGATAATAGATTTTTTATTTGATAATAAATATTTCTATGTTTAATATTTAATGTAGTTAATAGGTGGATTAGGTTAGTATAACATAACCAATGGGTAGGGTAGACATGCTTGTCACCAAGCCCTTACCATATTTTTGAAAATTCTTTTCTTTTTGAAAAACATTTCATGACCATAAATGAACGAAACAAAACTTTACTTCTTGGAACTCCAAAAACAAAGAAACAAGAAAAGGATGAGGTTGTTCACAGAGAAAATAAAACATTTAGACCCCCTTATTTTCAAATTTCATATATTCTTCATTTCTTATTTGTTTTGAACAATTTAAAAAGCTATGGAAACATCATCTAAAGATTTACAAAACCTCTTTGATGTGCAAAGACAATAGAATGACGTCCAAAGATCTTAAGCTCTAGAATGCAAATTGATCATATGTGCCAACCCACATGCCCATGACCCCCTTCACTTGGCGAAGGCATATTTTGTTCATTCTTTCATCGATTTGAATAATTTTTATTGCATTAGATGTGCCATCTAAAGCTTTAAAAAACCTCTTTCATGTGCAAAGACAATAGAGTGACTTCCAAAGATCTTAAGTTCTAGAATGCAAACTGGTCATATGTGTCAACCTACATGCCCATGACCCCCTTCACTTCGAGAAGGCATATCTTGCTCATTCCTTTATTGATTTGAGTGATTTTTGTTGCATTCGATGTGGCATTTGAAGCTTTACAAAACCTCTTCAAAGTGCAAAGATAATAGATTAATGTCCAAAGACCTTAAGCACTAGAATGCAAATTGGTCATATGTGCCAACCCACTTGCCCATGACCCCTTTCATTTGGAGAAAGCATATCTTGTTCATTTTTTCATCAATTTGAACAATTTTTGTTGCATTCATTGTGCCATCTGAAGGGCTACACATTTTTTTTGAGCTCCAAAAACATTAGAGCAATGTACAAAGATTTATAAGTCTTTGTCTTTAAGTTATAAACATGTTTATCCTAGTAGTTGTCTAAGATGTAATCAAACTATAGATGTAATTAAAACTAACATGTAATTAAAATATTTGTCCCATATTCTTTGTCATATGTTTCAAATTTGCAAACTATAAAGTAAATGCACCAACCATTTTTATAAAATAAATGGTACTTGGAATGAGCCAATCAAAATGGTTTAACCCTGAAAACTAAACCAAAAATAAAATAGGATTATCTTAAACTAGTTTATTTAGTAAATAGGTTTTTATGGGTAGGTAGTTTAACTACCTACTTAACCAAGTTTAGGTAGGTAGGTACCTAGGCTTAATTAAATATGAGGTTTATGTTCATGTGTCAAAATCTTATTGGATGCAAGATGGATGATCTAAATTAATGTTATCTATCAATAATATTTAATTTTAAAATAATTGATCATTGCCAAATGTCATTGTTTCCTTAGTCCACGTGTTAAACTATCTTGCTTTCTTAAATTGGATGATTCATATAAATTTAATTTTAATTTTAATATTGCAATACAAAATTGATGACATCATGAAATATCATTGGATGGAGTTCATCCATCCTATTTTTCAAATTGAAAATGACTTAAAACTATAATAATTGATGCCATTCAAGACTAAAATGGTTTGAAGTGGCGATTAATGTGGTGTTGACACGTGGTTAATGGTTTCAACTTGAATGTTGCTTGCAACTTGTACTTGTTAACTACCATGGTTTTTAGTTGCAAATAATATTTTCCAACTAAATTTGTTGTTTTCAATTAGAAATTGTAATTGAAAAGGAGTTGTAAATATAGTTGGAAAAATGCATTTTTCACTAGTGAAATAATCAATATTAATAAATCATAGTAAATAAATTATCCATTATAGTTAGTAATGTATTATAGTACTTGAATATGTAGGATGTACGTTGAAATCATTTGTGGTAAGTTCCAGCTTCATTGAATCATGTTTTGTATGTTTGGGGTTAATTACATGCTACCATACTAATTGAAGGTTTGAAATGTAGAACCTCCAATTATACTTTGGGTCTTTGATATGCTAGCAAGCATCAAAGTGAGGTGTAGGTGTTTGTTATTTGTTACTTGTTATGATTTACTTTCATTAGGTGGCTTACTTGTAGTATTAATAGGGTTAATAATTCGATAGTTGGGGTCTAAATATTTTACCCTCAAATATTGACACGCCCTTAAACTCTTCAAAAAACCCAAAGGTGGGTCATAGAGCAAAACAATGGAAGAAGAAGAAAGTTGGGGCACATTCCCTAATTCATAGCATTTCGAATAGGAGGGCATGTTGGAATTCCAAGATGGGACTAGGACGAAGACAAATTCACAAGTGAGAGTTCAAGATGATGTCAACTTGCACAACTAAGAAAAGAAGGTGGTTAGTGTAAATTAAATGGAATTAAGTGGTGCGACTAACTTAATAGGGATAACTTTAAGCATAAGCTTTACACAACTCACAACCTTTGGGAAGAGGCACCACTCCCTTCTCTATAGTATACTCTATGCTTCTTCTTCTTAGGGATTACATCCAAACGTCACTTTTCCTTGGGATTCCAAAGTCCCAAAATTAGGACTCTTGTTGTCCCAAAACTTCAGACATTGATATCTTTCTCAAATCAAGTCTATTTTGAAAATGCAAGGGCAATATCTTATAGCCCTTTAAAAGATCTTTCCAACCATATATAGCACCCCCCATCAGACCTCATTTGACCCTTGCTTGCAAGGGATTTATGGTCAGGAGTCAAATTCCCAATTTGACTCCTGTTCTTTCTTTTGATCATAACTCATACAAATAAGGTCTAAATGAACAATGCAAGGGCACTTTAAGCATATAAGTTTCAAAACCTTTCTAATGGTGTCTTAAGGGCCCAATTTGGTGTTTGCTTACCTTTCCAACCAAGGTTCTGATCATTCGCAACTCCCATAGGAATGCAACTCCCAAGGTGAGAATGCACTTGGGAGTCATTGGGCTTCATCCTTTAGACTCTCCCCCATTTGTGAGAGTGTGTTTCACACTTAAACACACTCTTGGCCTCATGGGCCCTTGCACTTCACATTTAGTCGCAAACCCAATGTTAGGGTTGTGACAAATATATTTTTAATATATCTTTTATACTTTTTAGGGTGTTTCTTTTACTTGTGTTACTCTTACATTACTTGTTTATAATGAGTTGTGTAATAGTCTCCTAATAAAGGCAATTGTAAACATGGGTGTTTGGTATTTATTAGTAGTTCATGTTTGTTAATATATGATCATACTTGTTGCATTAAGGTTTTAGTAGATGGGGTACCTACCTTGTACTTGTCAAATACACATGTTATTTATGGGTATTTGTTTTTTAATTATGGGGTTTTGTTGGTACTTACAGTTTTGTTATAGTGTATTATCTTGGGGCAAGTGTAAACCTAGGAGTTTGGTACTTAAGGTTGCTTGTATTAATTATAGTCTTGTGATCATACTTGTTGCATTTTTAATGTTACCATGAATTAAGGGTATTGTTTCATCTTTTCTGATTTTATTCTTCAATATTTGAAAGCACATTATATATTTTAAAACTACTTGATTGGAAGTCGAGAGATGTAGTAAGTACTATACATGCATGTTTTGTAACTATTTTTTAACATCCTAACATCACATAGTTGTAACTATTTTTAATAGATAAAATACATTCATTTTAAGAAGGAACATCCATCATGCCAAGTCGGGCTTTAATCTTTTGAGAAATTGAAATCTTTCTATCTTAGGAGATTAAAGGAACAAAATACTTGTGCATGTAAGTATCATGTTGAAATGATTGAGCTATAGCATGGATTCAACAATATGTGAACAACAATAGAAGGAATAAGGTGCTTACAAGCTAAGGTCGATTAATTTTATGTCCACAAATGAATCCATTGTAGTATATTTCTAGAAAATACTTGACTATTTACGAAAAGATAATCATCGAATCTATTGGCTTCACCTAATTTGGGCCATTCTTTTAATTAAAAGGTGTCATTGGCTTAGGCCAAAATTTGTAACAGGTATAGGTAAAGTAGGTATTAAACATTTAAATCAAAATGGAACACACGAGCATTTGAAATTTTTGTGGTTTTAATTATTGTGAAAATTATTAACACCCGCCTTAGAATTAGAACATCACCTTGCATGATTAGCTTAGCGGGTGAAAACACACTAAGGAATCATAATTTCAGTGGATTAAAGTCCCTTTTCAAAGTCCTTTTCTAATGTAATTGAAAATTGGCTTAAAATATGAATATTTAGATGATATTGAAAGTAATTTTTTTTCCATTTCCACTTTCAAATCATGATGTTATAAGACCTATAAAAAAGAATCACAAAATATATATTTTAAAAATAATTCTTTAAAAATTCTTTAAAGGGCTTTTAAAATAATTATAGTTTTTGGGATTTTAAAAGTAAGTGTGGGAAAATTTCAAAAGTCCATTACTTATTGGCTATCCATGATTTTGATTTGATTTTTTCATTCTTGGAAGGTTGATTATGATAGCTTTAAATAAATGAGTCCCCTTTTTTATTATTTCAATGAATTTTATTTTATTTATTTTCTTGTATCTAGGGAATACATGAAAAATTACCATTTTGACGTCCATGTAAGGTCACCATAGTGTGCAAACACCCTAGTAGCAAGTCATGTTCTTGTATTATAAATGTGTATTAATTATGGGCTGTGTATGACGATATGGTGAACAAAAATGATTATAATATGAATTCTCAAAAGACCTTGTCTATTGAAAAAATAAAAACTTTGTGGATGGTGATACATAGAAACCATGTATGTTGATTTCAAGGTTGATATGTTTGGGAATGGCAAGACAGTTAGCTTGTAAAAAGATGGGAAAAATGATAAATTGGGCAATGTATGTTGAATGGACTAACAATGAGTAACAACATTGCAAACAAGGTCATTTTAAAAGCAAATTGAAGTCATAAGCTTTAATGAAAAAATTGGAAAGGAGGTCTAGATGGAGGAGGTACATGACCAAGTGGTTGCACACACAAATATAGTGTTAGGTAGGATTTTTTCCATTTTTTTTTTGGGTGCAAAGGTTGATGGTTACTTGTAGGAATGAATTTGTTGCATTTTCAAAACTTGAGTAATTATATATTTGGTGCTATTTTTGCTTCTTTTTATAATGTATCTACTTCCAAACAACTTTTTGATAAAGTTGGGATCATCCACATCACTATGAGAAAAATGGTTGTTTTGTAACTGGCCTTGCAATTCAATTTTTGAATTATAGAGGACATTTACAACTCATTATATTCATATGTCGTGAGTGTTAATTTACAAGTTGCAAGAGTTGTGGAGTTGTAATTCATCGTATATATGGTGCCATTCATTGTAACTCGATTGTAATTATGTTAAAACAACTCATTTTCAACTATTATGCAATTCCATAATAAGTGCACCCATGATGTCATGTTGACTTCATTGATTGTCATCCATCTATTAAAAATTTAACACATGGCACTATGAAAATTTTTGGACATAAAAATCATTTTTTTCCAAAATATTGATTTTCATTGTTCATTATGATTGTTAATGATGATATGATATTGTGACATGTGGCACAATAAAAAATTGTCACATGGCATATTCATTATATTTTGGAAAAACATATAAATATAAATATCCATTTTAATAGCTATGTAGGTCATACATAACCATAGGTAGGTATGTTGGTAGGTCTTAATACCTACATACCTACATATTTATCTAGGACCTACCTACCTACTTACCTACCTACTTACATAGGTAGGTAGAAAAATAGGACCTACTTATTTACATTAGTAGGTAAGTAAGTAAGAAATCACAAGATTAAATGAATTGAAAAATATCCATGAAATTTTATCTTTTAATTTTATGTTGTGCCTTTAGGTTAAATTTTTTTGAGCTCAACCCAAAATGGCACTTATATTTCAATGTGAGAATATAAGAGAAAAAACCTTCTTTATATAGTTTGTAACATGGGATTCAAAAACAAAACATTTGGGTTAAATCTTTTAGTTGTTCCTTAATTGCAAATTGAATTGCAATTACAACATTGAAATGTTTAAGGCAAGCCAAATCCAAGGGGAAGGCTCCATTGTTTCTAGTGTTTAAACAAAATTTGATCCCTTTTATTGACACTTCTAAAGCATTAAAAATGATCAAAAACATAATAAAATTGAGAAAATTATGGCCCCCCAAAGTAAAGGGGGTCAATAACTCAAAAAAAAAGCCATCGAACATTAAAAAGGCCAATTCCAAAAAATTAAAAAAATCCTTGTATGTTGTTTTGTTGTTATTAAAGCTCAAAAATGATTTGTAGAATTTTAGGTGGTGCTCCTATAATATTTTAAATTGTTTAAAATGAATAAAAAATAAGAAAGTTATGAGGTTTGAAAGTAGGAAGGGTCCAAAGAAGAAAAGAAAAAGGAAAAAATGTGTTTTGTAAATTGGAAAACGTATTTCTTTTCTTGTTATTTTTTCATTACTCCTTTTCCTTTGCATTTCAAAAATGATTTTTAGAGGTTGAAGAAATGTTCCCATAACATTTTAAATCATTTAAAATGAAGCACATATGATGAAGATATAAATAACTGATGAATATGTATTTTTATTAAGTTATAAGTAGTTGTATTGTAGTCATAACATGTTTGAATAATAATTTTTTAGTAGTGGTGCACTAATGGCTGTACTAATTGTATCAATGGGAATCATGATCGAAAACTAGTTGCAAATATATCCCATAATGGGGGGTGGAAATGTGCACATGTGGCATGATCGCATGTATGTACATTATACCTAATTACAACATAAACGTTGTTGTTTTAATAGTAGATTTATAGCAATTATAAAATAGTTGCCACATGCAATTACAAAGCAACTTTTGAAAAAATCAAACATGGTTAATTACATATGTATGTATGATATGTATAAATTATCATATAAAAGACCCATTTTCAACTCACTTGCAACTATAATACAATTAACTGATTTTTTGACATAACAATTTATTTATTAATGCATCGTATTTCTAGGAGGATAGTTGTACATTAGTTGTAATATCCAATAAAGAGTTGTACAATAGTTGTATATGAGTTTTTTTTAGTTGTAGAGTAGTGTGATTTCAACGGACACAATTTTTCATAGTGTGTTGTTTAGTTTTCAATGATCGTGTTCATTGTGTGCAATGTGTTTCTTACCTTAAAAATTTCAAGTATGTTTACATTGTTAGACCTATAGCTTCACATTATTTCATTTGAGCATTACATGCAACTTCATCAAAGCTATGCAAGGGATTTTTCTTTTGAATTGATGTTTGGAATATATTTTGATATGAGATGCTTGTTCAAATGTCAAGGTTCATGTATATTGTTTGTGACAATAGATTGTCAGTTATTTAGGATTAAAGGCTTGGTTCATGATTTTTTGTTGGTAGGTTCAAGTATGAAATGAAAAAAATTGTGCCCCTTTTCTTGTTTATAAGGGTCATTAGATTTTGAAGAAATTTTTTTCTTATTTTTACTTTCTACAACAGATGATTCAGTTTTGATTTTGACATCTAATTATTAGATAGGTTCTTTGGGTGTGGTTATTCAAAAGTTATTTTTCATGGTCTTGGTTCTAGCAAAAAGATAATTCCACGATCCAATTCTTCAATTCTTTTGAAGGTTCAATCAAAACTTGGGTGTCGATTGAAGTCTAAGTCACAAGAACTTGAACCCAAGTTTAACATTACAAATGAGGATTCACCTCTCAATAGGTGAAGACCACCTCTGTCTCATGTGTAAGGTCTAAGCTAGTGTTGGGCAGGTACCCAGTTTGGTGGGTTATAACCATTATTCCAACTCCAATTAGTAATTGGATCAAATCAGAATTTTGGGTCCAAGTTTTCGACCAGACCTAGAACTGGGTTCATGGTTTTATTTATGTTTGGGAACCAAAACCAGAACTGAAATTATTAAAAAAACAAACGAGTAACCAGAGATTAACCATTAGTCAACCACTGGTTTTGATGTGAATTCCCTGAAACCAGATCCAAACCAGGTCTGATTTTCAAAATTGGAACCAAGACTGATATTTGTTTTGTAAAACTGGACCCAAATCCGAGAATTTTGTTCCAATTATGTGTTGAACCTTAAGCATTCTAAATTGTTGTTCCAAACCCGGAATTGGACATTCTTGGTAAACATGAAGAACCACCCATCACTGGTGCAGTCATATTCAAAAAACTAATGGGAACCAAAACAAGAACTAGCCTAGCATCTTTCCAAACTTTCCATGCTAGTTTTTTTCCAAACTTAAAAAATAGCAAGCACTAGCATCTATGGTTCCTGTGAAACCAAGAAACAGACTACACTTATCCTAAGTTCGAAATTCCAAACCCATTTTCAGAATCAGTGCTGTGTTTATAAATAAAGTTTGCAGGGTTTCCACTTGACTTTGATGGCTGTACACCATTCAACATACATTTACAGGCCATTGTAGTGCAACTGGTGGGCCTAAGTTCTTAACATTTCCAGAATTGTTTTTTTTTGTGAATTTTGTAGATTACCCAAAGTGGCAATGATTCGCATTAATATTTAGCCAGATATGGTTACAAGCTAAACATGAAAGTAAAATTTCTCAAACATCCTTCTATATTTTTGGCTATATACTTGAACCATGTATAAAAAATCTGGTGATTTTTCTTAAAATTGGGTTGAATTCCTGCTATTGAAAATCTCAAAAAGTACTTGATTCTAGCACTTTTAATTTACAATATATATAGCTTTTTGGCTATATATAGCCAGCAAAAAAAGGGTTTATTCCCAGTTGCTATGTACACAGCCCTGTATGTACTATCATGCTAAAATACGTATTTTGTATGATGTTACCTCGCTACAGTTCCTATACGTCTTCTTATTAGTCGTGCGCGGCTACCTCCTGTCTCCCGCGCGCCATTTCTTGAGCCGAGCCGCGTCACGGGGATTGCTTGTCGAAGCGTGAGTTCAAATCTCGGAGCTAGAGCGCCAAGGAAATTTTTGATAGAAATCCATAGTGCTATTAAAACAAGGGCTTCACTCTCTCGAAATGTGCATTTAAAAATGGATTACTTTCTGTCGGATCCGTGGTATTATAAGAACTAGTATATTTGCTCAAGATCAGCACTACTTATATTTAGCAGCTGTACAGTCATTCTCGTCTAAGAATCAGTGTTTAGTTTTTATAAATTTTTGTTTTTAGCCAAAGTGGCAATCATCCATAGGAAGATGTAGAAAAAGTAGGCATTGTCCTGAGGAAGAATTAGCCAAAACTGGCTATAAACCATATATGAAGTACAAAACTTTAATCATCCTTTTTTTCTATACATTGAAAACCAAATATAAAATCCTGGCGATTTTTATTATTTTTCCCCCTCACTTTGGACCATAGAAAATATCCAAAATCACTTAATTTTCTTATTTATAATTTCGTTTTCTGGCGAAATTTCGCCACTGAAAAAAACACTCAGAACCTGGCCAGGTGCTCTGCTTGCGAGCAGCTTACCCTGGAGGTTTTCAATCTTTGGATTCACTGTGCCTGCGTCCATGTGAACATGAATATAGATTCTAGGCATCAAACGATATCTACATTTGCCAAATTTCATGTAGCTCTCTGGAATCTGGATCAGCAATTTTTATTTTTTCAGATTTCTGAAATTGCATCATTGACTAGCAACCCAAGAGGGATTTAACATTGAATGGCTACCGGTTTTTAGAACTTGCCTAACTAGTAACAAACCTAGTTTAAACAATGCTACCAAACTAAAATCAGAATCCAAATGTGGCGAATGTTTTGCAATAATCCACCCTCCCCCTTCCCCAAAGTTTAGTGATTTCGTTCAGAAAAAGGAGAATATTGCAATAGAATACTCCCTTTTTATATTTATGTTTGGCATTTTGGCGAAATTTCGCACCCAAAAAAACGCTGCTCTGTATCCATAAAGCTAACAGCTTGAATCGGATATGAGAAGCTGAAGTTGCCAACGAATTCTTATACTGTTGATCAGAAGTTGCAGCTGATCATGTGATTCAAGTTAAGAGATTTGTGGTGGAATTCCTAATAATGCCGGATCAATTTTATGCTTTCTTGGGTTTTCTGTGGATCCTTTTCAACTTGTGGGAAGCTGATGCTGCTGCTGCAGCATTAAGGACGCTCAATGTGCAGGGAGATAAGATATGAGGATTGCTGCTGAAAATTGCAGCTCGGAACTGGATTGTTCAAAGGGCGTAATTAGATATCTGTGCTCTTGAAACTCACTCGGCCACAAGGTAATATTTTAATATGGAACGGCAATTTCATAGCACTAGGAGCCAGTTAGTTGGAGCAGCAGTCATGGTATTGCAACTGTGGAGCAGTACTGACAGTGGAGCTCCTGCAATCCCCCCTGCTGCAGATCCGGGGATTCTTCAAGTATTGGATGACCAGGTTATTCCTGCAGCAGGCCTGTTGGTAAGCCTCTTCTTCCAATTGACGATGCTGATCACCGGCTGGCTCAGGAAGCGAACCTCGGCAGCAAGCGCATCTGCGTGGATGGCCTATGTATCAGCCGATATTTTGGCCTTCTTCTTGCTTGGGCTACTGACAAGAACCGAATCCCATACTGGAGTCTATGGGCTCTGGAGCGCACTCCTCATATACCACTTGGGCGGTCCTGACAACTTCACAGCCTACGAGAGAGCAGACAGTGAGCTCTGGATGCGACACCTGCTGAGTTTGCTCCAGCAAGTGGCCACGGCCGCGTACATCATCGCTGTGAACACAAGAGGCTGG
>Ga0116227_10008319_pt1 | contig 19657 bp, 14 predicted proteins | sample S1TSphgellanicum_FD_89693 | JGI IMG/M metagenome (GOLD analysis project Ga0116227, IMG submission 89693) | Host-associated microbial communities from peat moss isolated from Minnesota, USA - S1T2_Fb - Sphagnum magellanicum MG | ecosystem: Host-associated > Plants > Peat moss > Unclassified... | reverse complement strand
CCCATGGCACCTTGTCCATACCCATTACCCACCCAACTCATACCCATCAGTCCATCACCAAAATAAAGCTACTTAAGAGTACTTTGAAGTGTTTTTAAAAGGAGGGACGTGCCAATGATTTATAGTAAACAATTACATACAAATGTCACAATTAGAGCGTAGGAACATGAGGTTGTTTATCGTTCGGGGCTTCAGTCGATTGCGCTTCTTGGTCAGGGTGTTGCTGGCGTCCGAGAAGTTGTTCTCGAACATGGCGCTGGATGCCGGGATGCACATGGTGGACCGCACGACTTGCGCTAGTATCGAGAACAGGTCCTTGCCCTTGCGCCTCCACCACGACAGAACGTGGAACTCACCGCTAGCGTCACCGTTAGCGCATTGCTTCATCTCTCCATCGGTGACCTTGTGCTTCATGTACGCCTCGTACTCGTTGTTGACTCTTGCGTTGAGGGCGACGGCGGCGTCGTGACCTTCAGCAGGAAGGACGTTGTCTTCCTCATCGTTGTCGTCGAGCATCTAATCGTACATCGAAACCGACGAGCGCGCCTTCTTCCTAACCGGTGATCGAGCAGGCGGAATGTCTTCTTCTTTGTCGTCCAAGGGTGCGTACTTGATCATCGCATCCTTGAGCTTATCCTTGGCCTGCTCAATCTGGTTACGCTCAACACCAAGGCGGACAAGACAGGACTTCATGATCGGATCTAGCAACGACGCCATGATGTGGATATCATCAAGGACGAACTTGTTGTACATGAGCGGCAACATGATGCCTTTGATTGCCTTGATCGAGTCGGAGTCTTTGGTTGTCGTCACGTTACCATCCTCGTCCACCACATTGTTCAGGACTAGCCGAAGGTGACCCAGGATCACATGGCGCCACCACACAACCTTGTGAAGAGTCGGGTGCTTGAACTTCTCGAGCGCCAGCGTCACCTGCTAGAAGGGGGCAAGGAAAGCGATCAGTTCCTTGAGGAGTGCCCATAAAATGTTATTGAGCTTGCTCAACTCGTCCTTCATTTGCAAGAGCGGCACGAGCTCGTCGTACATTTCCTCGATGCTTAGAAGGCAACGGAGCAGCGAGTTCCATCGAGTTACGTTCTCCTGCTTGAGCGTCTTGCTGAACTGGCTCTGCAAGTTCGCACACTTGCAGTATTCGACCAGCTTCTTGCACGCGTCGATCAGCATGAACAGCGACAACATGTGCTGGACGTCCTTGTACCGATAGAAAGGTTTGCTCCTGACGCCATTCTCCATCTTGGTCATCTTGTTCACAACAGTTGTCAACACGGTTGCCAGCTTGTGATCAAGGCAGGCAAGCCAGTAGAAAGCTGACGGGATGCCATTAACGCCACAGCAGTTCGAACCGCTATCCTAGACCACGATGATCTGCTGGTACATGTCCGCCATTACCTTAAACACGGCTAGACCTTTACTAAACTCCTCCAAGACCATCTCCGCCGTGTGGCTAGCTTCCTCAACAGGCTTTACGTGCAACGTGCGGGCGTACAAATTGAATATTTCATCGATGTAATGAATGGTGATGGACATGTACGAGTTCTTCTTGACCACGTCCATCCACAAGTCGAGAGTACATGCCACGTTCAAGCCCGAGTCGAAGTGTTTTTTGAGAACGAGGGTGAGCTTTTCGTAGTCGTTTCGAGCACGTGCATCGACGTTACGGCTGACCGTCGTCGGGTTGGCGAGCAGCTCATCGATTGTGACTCGGCCAATGCTGCTCGATCCGATGTCAAACGTCGTTTGGATGAGCGCCTTGCGGCCCAACCCGCTCAGAGACTCGAACGAGCGCATGTCGATCGTGTAGTAATCGGCCGCCGCTGCCGTCATCGTCTCCTTTTCTTGCTTTGTGACAATGTGTTTCTTAAAGAACACCTTCGCGGTGGCTACTTCGGAGGCGAGAACATGACATTTGTGCTTTGAGATCGTAACCGTGCCGGTATTGGTTTTGAAGGTATAAACTTTGTTGCAGGACTTGCAAGCGGCATAATCTAGCGTTACGTTGTTGCGATCGTAGACGATGCCGAACGCTTCCCAAACACCCAACTTCTTGCCTGGCCCGTTGTTGCGAATCACGTACTCCCCCCCATTGCTCTTCAGGTCATGTTCAATTCGCTGAGCCAACGTCATGGCCGACATCAGTTCGTAGACGCTCTTCCAAAATCCACACTCCCACCCGAATCCTGATTCCTGGACCAGTGGACCCTACAGGCTAATGCCAACTCGGATTGCGCCAAGCTATTAATAGCTCATCACCACAGCATAGCACTGTGCTGATGAGCTATTAATAGCTATTAGCATGGCACAATCCGAGAGCTATCACTACTGACTACTATACGACGAGTCGCCCTATAATTTGCTAACTTAGTCGTTGTAAAGCCTGGGTCCCTCGTACCCACCCAGTACCCACCCATGCGTCCAAGCCCATACCCATTACCCACCCATTTACCCATGGGTATGGGTGGGTATGGGTACCCATTGCAGGACTTTGATGTGTCCTAAATAAATTTAGGGTTTTAAGATTGATAATTTACTAGACTGAAATTTCAATCATCTGTGTAAACTATTAAAATTTGGAAATTCAATGCATGGCCTATAAGAGTCTTGTTGGTTGTTTGGATGCTGCCTACAAGGTGCTAGGGTTTTTTTATATGGTTTTTCATAAAATCAATAATTTCTTTGTAGGTTATTAATAACCTTATTGATAACTAGGTTGATAATCAAGTATTTTTCTCAATAACCGGCCAACATTCGTTTGGAGTTTCTAATCTTGAATGTATATGTATTCTGAATCTTCTTCATGTCCTTAAGTTTTGGATACATTCGTATTGCAATAAAAGGGGATCAATTGTTGGTAGTGACTTATTGGGGAAATTTTTTGTCATCTTTTTGACAAAACATTGGGAAAATTTTGTCAAAAAAAATTTACATTAGTGCAAATTTTACTAATTTTTCATAATCAAATTTCCAAATTTCTGTAACATTTTTTTTTTTTCGAAAAACCATGAGTGAGGGAGATTCAAGTAAATTTTATTTTACTAGAGAGCATTCAATGAAAATTTATTATTCTACCAAAAACAGAATTTTGACTACAATTTATTTTGTGAGATAATTCAATCCCTTTTCTCATCCTTCAGGCCCATTTCAGTCTGACATTATTGGATATATTTCCTTGGAAATAAATACCCCATATTATATTACATTTGCTTTGATTGGGTATTATCTATAGAAAAAACTTATTTATTATTTGTTGTACAATACGCAATTCTAACATGGGTTTAGTAATAGGGCCAAAATGAACCAACCAACACCCACTAGTTAAGTTACACCACAACGGATGGATGATAGATAGGTGAACAGAAAATTCACTTTTCCATCAAGTTCCACTTCCCATTGGTTGCTTTTTTTTAAAAAAAACACATTGTAAAATTTTCATTGTAAACATCCCATCCAAAGAACAAACAAATTAGGGTCTACGAGTCCAAATCCAACTCCTTTCCTGAGTTAAATATGGTATAGTCACTAGGAGGTAGGTACCTTGGGTTAGTTAACCAGCACCCATAACTCTAGAAGGTGTAGTAAGTAACCAGTGTGAGTGTTTGATTCACCCTGGGTTTAGATGGCATCTACTTACCTAGTGGTCAATCTATTGTGTTACTTACTTACTTACTTACCTACCTGACCATTTTTTTTAGGTTTTCAAAGTGTTACCTACTTACCTACCTACCTACCTATTTACCTACCTACTTACCTATCTGACTTTTTATGAGAAGGATTCATCCTTAACTGAGTCAGATGGGGTTGATTCACTCTGGCTTGTACAGAGCACTGGAGTAGGTACCTGGGTAACCATTTTATTTTATTTATTTATTTATTTTGGGTGTAAATAATTCAACATTAAATAAAACTGATGTTTTTTCGGCTACAATAGGGCACAATTCCATGATGAAAATGCCCAGAGAGATCTATTTCCAAAAATTATTTTGCAGATTTTACTGGAGTATAATTTCTCTGGGGGGCAGATTAAGAACAAACCGGAGTGGTCTGAATCGACAGATTACATCGCGTAATGATCCATTATTCTGCCCTGATCATTGTCCTCAAACGTGTGAAAAATGTCGAGATTGAACATTCTGGATAGATAGGCTGGTTACGTACTGGAATAATGGGTTTAATTCCCTCCCCCATTGAACATTCTGGATAAGTTGGTTACATTACTGGAATGGGTTTGTTTGGTTTCCTCCCCCATTGAACATTCTGGATAAGTTGGTTACATTACTGGAATGGGTTTGTTTGGTTCCCTCCCCCATTGAACATGCTGGATAAGTCAGTTACGTACTGGAATGGGTTTAGTTCCCTCCTCCCATTGAACATTCTGGATAGGTTGGTCATGCACTGGGATAGGATGGTTATGCACCAGAATGGGTTGGGTTTGGTTCCCTCCTCCCATTGAACATTCTGGAGAGGGATGGTTACGTACTGGAATGGGTTCAGCTCTCTCCCCAATTGAACATTCTGGAGAGGGATGGTTACGTACTGGAATGGGTTTGGTTCTCTCCCCACTTGAACATTATGGATAGGTTGGTTACGTACTGGAATGGGTTTAGGGTTTAGGGTTTGGTTCCATCACCGACCCATTTGAGTGAATAAGTAGGACCCAAGAATTGTCTTCTTGTACTCCTCCTCCTGGGTTTCATACATAATATAAACTTGAATATTACATATAGTAAAGGACGTCGTGAAGCATCATTTCATCCATTTGTCTCGTATGTATATTATATGCGGTCAAGTGAGGACATACTCAAGAGGAGAGTTCTAAGTTAGTGGAAGCTATGAAAACTCGTGCAATCCGTGTTCATTGTTGTTGGGGGTGGGGTAGAGAAGAGGACCATACTTTCTAATTATTGTCAGGGTTTCAATGACTTTCATTCATCTTTTGTTTGTACTTACTAGACAAAAAAGGCATTTGAGACAGACATTACACCCCTCCCAAGTACGAGTAATAATCTATCTATGAAGGAAGGTAGTTTGTTTTGTTTTGTTTTGAAGATCCATCGAACTGGGATGCTTCAGATCGTGTTCTTGGAATCGTTAGAGAGCTCTCGACGAGGAGAGAGAGCTGCATGGGCTTTGGTTCCATGATGTTTGGACTTGCTGTGCCAAAGTTCTATAATATTCAATGATTTTTTCACTAAAAATCAAATTAAATTAAAATAGTAGCTGAAGATTTTGGAGGAATTGAGGAATGTGCCTTTTGGTGTTGTTGGAAAAGCTCTTGATGAGAGCAGGATTTAATGGAATTTATTTGGTAAGATTTGGATTCAGAATGTGGCAGATATTTGATTTTTAATAATATATCACAAGCACCCAAAGTCAGGTTTTCTATGATTTCTTGTCAGATCACAACACAATTTTTCATGCATTTCTATGAGTGGAGTAGAGTGGAGGCAATATAATAATATACAATATATTGGTGCATTCACACTTGAAGTTAAGTCAGTGTTAAATGAAAATCTAGGTGGCATCCTAGGTGGCACCTAATGTTAAATAGGCAATAGCTTAATATTATGCAAATGTTAGCTTAACATAAAATGTTTATGGTAAGTAAGTGCTAAGTCCTAAATGACTAGCATGATGTTACGGTACTCAACACTAAAGTCGCTAACACCAAGTGTGAATGCATCTATATGGATACAAGACTATTGTGTTAGGCAAGCAATTGTAAAGAAGAGTCTCTTTGCATATACATACACATATAGATACAAATTATAACACATACATACATACATACATACATACATACATATATCTTATGGTGCATTCACACTTGATGTTAAGTCAATGTTAAATGGGCAATAACTTAATGTTAAGTGAATGTTGGCTTAACATAAAATTTTCATAATAACTAGGTTTAAGTCCTAAATGGTTAACATGCCATTAAGGGTATTCAACATTAGAGTCCCCTAACACCAAGTGTGAACACATCTTTATGTTTTTATAGAGTTTATTGTGGCTTGGAAACAAGCCTTCCTTTTTGTTGATCTCTTAATCTCGGATTATTTGCTTCATATAAAATGATTTGATTTGCTAGACCTTAGTCAACTTTTAACCATGGATAAGTATACTAAAATCCCAAACCTAGGTAGGATTTTGATTTTATTTAAAAAAATTTAAGGTGCTTTTTAAAAGCATGAAGCAAACTCACTCTCCAAAATGTTAATGATGTGTTTGGGGGGATCCCTTTCTCAATATCGCACATTCTTGTATACATGTTATATATAGTGTTGAGAATTACGGCATTGGAGATTTGTAAAAACAAAAGCTTTGAAAATGTTTCATTTATTTTCATATCTTATTGTAATAAAAAAAATGCAAGTGTCAATTAAATCAATCAAAGAATATAAGGAAACATATAAATTACTTACGTTGCCAATTGTATGGGATTGAATGGCTTACATAACATCACTTTCTAATTGTTATATTTGGGGCATCACATTCTTCAAATGTTTTTAAAATTTTGTATGATGAATTGACCTAGCCACCCCTTGTTATAAAAATATATCGGTTATAAAAAAAAATAGCATTTAACATGGCTAATAAATGGAGAATTGGACCCATAGCCATATGCACAATGACCATGCACTAAAATATCCCTTGGGTTATTGGCCCAATCTTATTGATCTATATTACAAACAACTATCAATATTTTCAAAAGATTGTGTGAACCTAAATAAAAAAATTGAAATAACAACTTGATATTGTATTCCCAACCAATTTAAATAGATTATCACATCCAACTAGTTTTTTAAGGTGAAAATTCACCATAAATTGACATTAAAAACCAAAGTGAATCAAACAAAGGATTTTGCTCTATGTGATCCACCCCCAAAATGCCATAAATTGAAGCATCAAATTTTGACTTTGCCATTATGAAGCTTGCATGGGACACATGTCATTGAATGGTTGTCAATGAGCACATGTACATGTTTCTACTAAATGCACACCTCCTTTGATGTGAATAATTACATTTTTAAAAACTTACTCATCAATCTTACAACCTTAAACCATTTCCCAAACCTTGTTTTGCTTATTTCTTTGCCTCCTTTATAATAACATTGTGTTACAATGCAACATGTACATTTGAAACAAGCTACAACCTTTGTGGAGGTCCAATGTGTATTTTAACACAATGGTTGTTACAATTTGAATTATGTAAAATTTAAATCCCATAATGTTGGAAAAAGTTTCAATATTAAAAATCCAATGATTACATGTTGATGAATTTTGAAGTCATTGTAATTCTTGAATTTTCCATTGATGATTGTTGACAACATTTTAAACTTTTCAAGACACACAGTTGTTGTTGCTTTACATTTCTCGTCAATGCACATTAGTGTTGGTCAACTAACAATGCCAAGGTTCAAATTTCAAAGTTTTTAAATTTTTTGAGGAAGTCCCTCCATCCTATATAAACCCATGATGTATCATTTTTTATTAATCTTGTTTTTTGTTGTGTGATAATTTGTTCAAGTTTTCATTGTATTTCATTGTTGTTCATTTTTTATTTGCAACATAGATTTGTGTTACTTACAAATTGTGAGTGGTTGAGAAATTTTTGTTTTATAATCTAGTAGCTTGGTGTTAAGAGGAATAAAACCCTTGTACAATCCCCATGTGAACTTACATGTTTAACATTCAGGGTTCATTTTCTCTACCCTTTGAAGATGTAAAGGGGTTTGTTTTGTGAGTTGATTTAACAAACAACCCTAAGATTAGATTAATTATATTATTTTCCACCTTTTTAATTTTTTTCTAAATTCTCTTTGCTCAAGCCTTCACATTTAGGTTTAACTAAAATTAACAAACAACACATTCATCAAGTTCATCTCAAAGGTTTAATTATAATTAATGGGAAACATATTTTTTAAGTGTATTTCCATTTGCAACAACCATCATAACATTTAATTCTTGTATTTTAACAACATTCCCACAATCACCTCCTCTCATCTTTATTCTTTTTTCAAATTTTCAAATAATATGAATTCCAAATTTAAAGGTCTCAATCCTTTCAACCTTTTTTCCCTAAATGTCATAACTTTTATTGCAACAACCTCCTTCCTCTCTTGACTTTCCTAGATTATGTTTTTATCTCCCAATCTCCAAATATGTTCAAGCAACCAAAAAAAAAAACCAAAATAATCCCCAATATTTAAAGTCCAACAATTGTCACATATAATAAACTATAAAATAAGTTTTTAAAAAGCTCCCAAAAAATCATTGAAAAATATGTTTATAATTTTTTTTAAGTTTTCAAAATTATCCCCAAAGGGTATGCTTGGAATTTTTTTAATTTTCAAAAACATTCTTGAAAATTTTGTTTAGAAGTTTTAGGAAAATGTAAAATTAATAAAAGTCTTTAAAATAAGCTTTTAAAATAATAATCATATATTATTTATTTAAATATAATTTTTTTTTCAAAGAATAGTTGGTGAATGCCTTTAAAAAATGTGATCAACAAAATTTTATGGAAGTTAATTTAATAAAAATTTAGTTGGCAAATTTTTTTTAAAGGTTGATGGTCTGCTAGATGGTTTTGTTGGATAATATAAGAAAAGGTCTAAAAGGCATCACCCTTCAATCTCATCAATGCAAGTTGTGGCCTTTGTATTTATAATGCATGATCTCATGTTTAATTTATTTCATGTTTTATTCAAAGAATAAATCATCTGGTCTTTATTCATTTTTGAATTCCCTATTAGTCAAATCCATTTAATCTTCTCTAAGTTACATCTTGTTTTGTTTTTAATAGTAGCAAGTCCACATTCCTTTCATTTTCTCTTCTTTTTCACCATCCCCCTTCTCTATTGCTTTCATCTTCCTTTCCTAGTTGAGACGTTGTCTCCATTTTCTTCATCCATAGCCACACGTTGATTTTTAATTTCTCCTCCTATTTTATCATGATGTTTAACATTTTCCTAGCTTCCTTTTGTTTCCTTCAAGCTTTCAATGGATAAAAGCAAAAAAAACCTCCATTTCTCCCTTACGTTTTATGTCTTAGAAGTTTTTACCATGTACTTTTCAAACCTAATATGCTTGTTTTCATCCTATGGTAGCATTTGTTAAATCTAAATTACTAAAGGTATATCAAAATTCCTTATGTGTTCAAAAGTAACATAGTAATTTGGCTAGGTTATTTAAGATCAAAATTAAGGATTGTTCCTTAAACTAGTCATTACATAAATGATTAATTACAACTCCCTCTATATCAAAACATAACAAAATAACCTAACTAGGTTGTATTTACAATCAAAATTAGGGGTTGTTCCCTAAACTAGTTGTTACAAAGATGATTATGTAATTAACCTAATACCTTGCCTATTTACGTGTGATACCTTGTTAAGGGTAAAAATTATGCTTGGACTCGTTAGTCCTGTTGGCCTCGTAGAAACTAAGTAATTAATAGTGGTAGATATATTTACCATCTTCTAGTTTATTTAGAAGATGAAACCATTAGAATAGTTAGCCCATAGGAATGGGTGATTTGGTATTTGTCCACCAATCAACTAGGAGGGAATTGTGAAAGGATTAAGATAAAAGGGTTAGTTTTGTAAATGGAACGAGGACCTTGTGTGGTTTATGGAAGAAGGATATTAGAAGATGGATTCCCATCATTCTTGTATGAGGAGATTTTGGAAGAATGGAGGAGAAGAAATTGTACGAGGAAAGAAAAAAAATGCAAGAGAGTGTGTGAAGGTTATGGAACTTGGTGTGTTTTCTTATTATTATTATTTATTTTCTTTCTCCTTTGCCTTACTTTCCCTCTAGAGTATAGAGGTTCATTATAATTTGATGTAAAATATCAGATTTTTTATATTATTTTAGTTTATTTCTTTGTTTTACTTTTAGAACTTGCTCTTGGAATGTAATAGTATAGTTTGTTGAAAAATAATTATAGCATGACAATAGGAACAACCTATAAGCAATTTGGTGAAAGACAATAACTACAACAAATTGGATATACATGTTGAAATAATAGTTATGGATAGAGGAGGTACTCTTTAAGGACTAGAAGGTAATTACCTTCAAGCCCCTCCCCTCTTCTTCTTCATTTAACAACTCCCATTCTTGGAGTTTTTTGCCAATTTTGGATTAAAAATAAGATTACCTTTTTGAAAGTAGTCCTATTCATAATATGCGATTACCTTTTGGTAGTTTATTTTTTAACTTGACAACCTCCTATCTTGATAATAATAGGATTGTTGAATCCACAATTATACATACCCACACTTGACACTTGGTTTTTTGTGATAATTTAAATTTTCAAATGTGATTTTAAAGGGGAGTTGAAAATTGACCTTTGTGTTTAGGTTTTCCATTTCATCAAGTTTGTTTATGCTTTTTGCATGCATTGAATTTGTACATTGATGCATTTTTGTGTTTTTTGTGTGCATGGTGCATATGCAATGTACATGGTGTGTGCTATGTATCCATTGATTTTGTTGTTATTAGTTATTGTTTAGTGTTCATATATTCATTTTTTGGTGGCTAAAACACACATTGATTCAACATCATGATTCTGAAAGGGTTTTCATAATTTTAAACATGCTTTCAAAATTGCAAATGCATAACAATTTCAAGTTCAAATATTTCTTTAAAGGTCAATCCCAAAGAAGCTTTGGTCCCTTTTGATGGTGACACATTTAAAATGTACAATGTACTTGAATCGATTCACATGGGTGCAAAGAGAAATCACATTTGTCTTTGAATCACATTCTTTTCAACCTCATAATTTTTACAAAAATATTATAGGTATGGTTGAAAACCTTATAACATGTCATCCTTGAAAGCTTTCCACCCTTAACTAAAAAAAATGCAAAACGACCCAAGTTGTGATTAATTGCAATTTTAAAGAAGTTCAAGTGCATTGTTGCATTGCCATGGGTAGAAATGAAACATGAAATAGGTTTCCTTACTTTTTTTTGATGTCATGTATACATAAAAATTGAAAAAAATGAGAGGAATTTTTTGTGACTAAATGATGGGATTGAATAATGAAGCAAGCATGGAAAAGGAAGAATGATGATATTTAGTGGATCATGCATCCAAAATGTGTCCATGTAATTTGAAATCGCTTATGTTCAATTTGTTACAACCACTATCCTCCAACAATTGAATAATGGTCAAGGTTTGAAAGATTGGCAAAAAGTTGTGCAATGTGTAGTCATTTTCCATTTGTTGAATAAATGTAAGCCTATGACTGATGTGAAGATATTTAACCACCATATGAATTTAAAAAATTCAAATATAACCCACAAAACATTGGTTTAACAAGGATGGTTGGGAAATGGCAAAATTTATTAATTTTTTTTTAATAGGACCATTAAATCTACCATCCAAAATCCCAATTTTTTATCCTTAAATTGTGATGAAGTCACCCTTATGGACAATGCAAGTTAGGCGAATGTCCATGCATATGCCATGTAGGATTAGTGTAAAATTTTGTTATTAATTGTGTAATGTGTTATCAAAATTTGGATTTTGATCATGCATCTTTAATTATACACTAGGGGCGTAAAGGATAAGGAGTTTGCTCAAAGGTTAATGTGTTTTGGTACTGATGGGGTCCACATCAAAATTGGAGTGACAATTCAAATGCAATGTCAATATGTCCCTTTTGTTGGCAATGTGCATCACATTGCTCATTGGGCAAATCTTGTGAAACAAACTATTTTAAACCTATGTTTGGTGTTTCACAATTCATTTTTTTGGTAACATTTTTATAACCATTTAAACCATAGCCCCAAAAGGCATTTCATTTTGACCATAATTTAGATGTGCAACCAACTCCAAGGAAAAACATCATAATGTCTTTCTTGATAAGAAAGAAAATAGATGCTTCCAAATGGAATTGGCACAAATAGGAGATCATAACTCAATGTGATTGCAAAAAAATGAAAATACATTCCCACATGAAGTGAAAGCATGCAAAAGTCAAAGGGAGGGACTAACAAGACTTCCAATTGCATTTTGACTTTTGAGAAAATTTGGACTCATGGGGTGTCTAGAAACTTTGTTCCAAAGTTTAAAGAACAAAAATTTCTCCAAATTGAACTTTCTTTGGACCATTGGAAATGTCTTGAAACAAAAATATTTTAATGCCTAATCTCATTGAAAAAACAAGGATCTATAGGAGTTATGGCCATTTAAAGGTTTGGGAATCAAATTGTCAAATTGATTTCCTATCATTTATTCAACCTTTTGAAGGGTCAAATCAAATTTGATTAACAAGTTTGATACATTGTTGGGAATCTCTTTTCAATGGCTATATATATTTTCCCTCTAAGAAATTTTTTGATTTGAAATTCATATGAAAAAGTCATGAGTTCACAAAGTTACAAAATTCATAGCTTGGAAATTTTTGAAACTTCCCATTTGGGATTCTTGAATTGTTTTTGTCATTTTGTTGTAGTCTTCATGGTCATTTTAAAAATGTATTATAAGGAGAAGAGTAATGACTTTTTCCCAAGTTTGGGTTGTGGTGAATCATACATGGAGGTGTGTTTTTTATGACTTAAATCATATACCAATTTGATTTTAATTTGCATTAATTGCCCCTTTTCTTGGCTTGTGCATATTGATTTGACTTTGAGTTCATCCTAATGAACTCCTTTTAATCTTTTCCCAAGTTTGCCACATCCCCTTTTTGTTTAAATGTATAAAGCTAAGGAATGTCCCATTTCAAATATTCCATAGCATGTTGTATTGGAACTTTACGCTAATACCTTGTGGCAAGCCTTCATGAATGTCACAATCAAAGTTCATCAATTTGACAAATATCACGGAAACTATGGGCAACAAATTATTACATAACATTAAGACTAGATGGACATGGTTGTTTAACTTTGTGAAACACAAGTTGGTTGGATACTACAACCTCTTCATGAAAATGGCATTACATGCACCCACAATATCCAATGTTAAATTTACTTTGTCTTTGTTCATTGATGTGGAAACATTGATAGTTAAAGTTGAATACTATCATGTTGCTTTTCAATACAATGCATTTTTTTGATAAAATATGCACAACCAAGGGATGTTTTTGTGCGATTTCATAATCATAGTAAAAAATGTGAAGGGGATGTATATCACATGTATTACAACAATGAGTTTTTTTCCAAGGTGATTTGTTCACTATTTTTATCACATAAACAACTATAGGTAAAAACAATAAATATTTATAGTAGGATAAAAAACACATCTTATGTAGGGTAAATAAATGAGGATATTACTTTAAATAAACTTGCATGATTGATCTTCTACCCAAGTTTATATTTTGGTTTAAAACCTCAGTTGGGGTAAACCCATTTCTCTTGTGGTGTTGAAGGCTCAATAAAGGATTGAGTGCTAAATTAACCTTAATTTTAATGTGATATTACAATAGTGATTAGCATTTGACTCATTGGCACACACCATTTTTAGCCTTGACCAATTTTGTTCATGAAAACATCAACATCTAATGTGGATTTGAACACTGAAGTTGACCACTTGGTTTTTGAGTTCGCTAGATAACATATATGGGTCACATTTCTAGATTAGAAACAAAGGGCTATCATTTTTGTTACATGTGATTTCTTTTTAAAGGTTGTGGAAATTGTCAAGGAACAATGTAAAAAATATGCACATAATTATAAATGAATTATTTAGTTTAGGGTTTGATGGATGCTTTGGGGGTTGTTTACCTTAAACATTGATTATAACTTGATCCATTGACCAAATTTATCGTTCATTTGGCAATCATCAAGGTCAGCATTTGTTATCTTAAGAAGGTGGGACCTGTTGATTTATGGGTTGTTGATGAGGGCTTTCACCATTACCTTTGACCTATAGAGGTCTATGTTTGTGCTCATCATGAAAACAAAGTTGAACTTGGTGATGTAAAATCGTATAATGTGAACGTAATGGTGAAATTATGCAGGATTATTTTTTCCATGCATTGTTTAACAACAAATTCCTAAATACATCAAACTAACTACCTTTGTTATTCTGTAAGTGATTGGTTCAACTGAATATGAAAGATATTTTCTTACATTCAAATTTATGAAATTTATATTAAAGAACATATTGATCATATATTTGGAACTAGTTATTCAAATGTTTGGTCAAAGTTTAACACTTTGTAGGCTTTCCATTTTTAACTAGTGATTAAGAAATGGAAAAGCACTAAACATTGATATGACAAGGAGTTTGAAAGATTATGGAAGGTTGAAAAGTTTAATGTGTAAGACTTAAATGTTGTTGTTTGTTTCCATGATTCATGTTAGTCTAGATTTAAAAGTACACAATTGGTTATTTTGGATTTTGAAGTTTATACTCTCTAGACTTTGGAGTCTAACTCTCCCCTTTAGTTTGCAAATAAAATTTCATTTGAAACTTTTAAAAATCATGCATCATGATTAACATGTGTTTTTGTACATATTAGGTTGGATGTTGTAGTGGGTAAAACCTTTTTGGGAAAGTTCATGATAAAATGACCCATAACCAACTCTTGAGTGTTTTCCTTACAAGCAATGGGTTAACTAATTAATCTTTGGGTGGCATCACTATGAATGTTACACCCAAAAAAGTTTAGACCTGTTCAACTTTAAAGTTTAGGACAATATAGGATTCACTTAAAAAAACTTTTCATTTCAAAATTTATATCAAAATATTAACCACAAATCATGTAAAATTTGAACTTCAAATGGATTTACTAAATAAAATAAAATATTCTAGTGACTGGTAAAGGAAAAAAATTTAGGAACACAACACTTGGAGTTGTTTTATTCAAGAACACAAAATGAACATGTTTTTTTCATTAAAAAAAATTATTTAAAATTTTAGGAGGGCTTCAAATATTTATATATATTTTATTTCTTAAAACAAATGGTGGATTAAAGTAACCAAAAAAAATTTAGCGATTTTTGAAGGTCAAAACTAAAAGGTCTTGAAGGGCCATTGTATTTATGTTTACAAATTTGTATTAATTCTCATTTCTTTGGTTTTAATCAATAAGTTGTGTTATACCCTAGTGATTATAATTGATAAACCATTTCTTTACAATGGTGTAATTTGACATTTAATGATAAGGGGTCAATAATCACATGAACACATGTCAAGAATATTTTAGGAACAAAAATTGTTGACTTGTATAACCTATGTAAATGTCTACAAGTTTTCCATAATGTATACATAGGTGGGGAACACAAAGCCCATGTGGTATAAATCAATAGTAAAAATCATAATTAAAAAAATAAAAATTTAAATTAAATTAAATTGGGCCCACCTTTCCTTGAATTTTGGTGAGGTGATTATTGGTGGTACTACTCAAGGATGGGTTTGCCCCATAATTAGAGAATATGATTGGATCATCAAAATGAATATTCTTAAAATCATTTAATATAGGTTAACAAAAACATTATGACCTAATAGGATGGTGTAATACACTATTATGTAAGTTAATATATATAAAGTTTTTCATAAACATGTCATTTAAAAATAATTTCAAGTTATTTTAAGAATCTTTTTAAACATTGAAAACAATGGTTGCATTTTTTGAAAAATGTTTTTGGGTTTCCTATATTCATTGAATTCATTTCAAACTTATCCAAATGTTCCCATAATACATTAAAAACATTTTGTCAAGGACACGAAAATTCACGAGAACAAGGCTTAAAAAAAGGTTTAAATCTAACTTTCAAACAAATAACAAAACAAGATTATGCAATTTAAAAACAAGAACACAAGAACTAAAAGTAAGAACACGAAATGTGCAAAACATATGTTTATTATGTTAACATATGCAAACATGAACATAAAAGGAACATGACAAGGCTATGGTGTAAGATCATGCCTAAAACTAATGTTGAACAAATTGAAGGAAATGAGGGGTCCTACTTCTATTTATACCCCTTTGGGGACTTAGTTCAAAAAAACTTCCAAGGAAGCTCTTATGTGTGTATCGAGTAAAGAAGCTTCTTGAAAACCTTCATAATTGAAAATCAACTATGAATTAATTGAAACTTAACTAAATGTTAATTATGACTTAATTAATAATCAACTAGGAGTTAATTAGAGTTAATTAAGATTTAACTAAAAGTTAATTAAGACTTAATTTGGGAATTGATTATAAATTAACTTTGAGTTAATTGGGACTTAACTCGAAGTTGAATGGGATTTAATTAGAAGTTAATTAGGAGTTAACTTGAACTTAACTAAAACTTAATTAAAACTTCACTAAAGTGAATTAAAAGTCAACTAGAAATGAACTATGAGTTCAATGAAAGTTAACTAAAATTTAATTAGAGGATAACTAAAAATGAATTGAAATTAACTAAAAGCTAGGTACATGGATGAACATTCAAATGAATGGATTCAGTGGCATTAGCATTTGTGACACATTTTAAACTTTGATTTAACTTAACATTTTAAATGTGAAAGAGAAAGCAATGATTACATGTGTAGCAAATCATTTTATTATGGACTTACTTTTATAGATTAAGGTTCAATTCCTCCATTCAACAATTTATGGATCATGGTAATTCAATCAAGATTTCCTAGTTTTTTATAATAGGATAATTCAAGTTTCAAGGGGTTATGTAATAGGTATTAGAGATTAAAGTTTGGGGCTAAAGAGGTTTATTGGTTAGGACAAAAACCAAGTTGGATAGGAAAACATTAAAAAAATAATGCATTGTCCCATGAATGTTAACACACAAAATTTTGATTATGAAAAAAAAAATCAAGGTTAATGCATTGTAACTTAACTTTCCACTTGTATAAACCTTCAATTTCACTAATCCTTATAAATATTTTAAAAAAACCTTGTTGTTTCAAATTGACATATGCACCTACCATTTAGCCATATGATTAGACAACACATGTGTCTAATCCAATTCAACCACAAACCAACCTATAGCCAACTAAACTAAAATCATAAATTGAAAAAAGAAAAAGAAAAAAGGAAAGCATCCAACTATGGGAAAAATATTTTTAAATAATTAAAATGAACATATTAAATCAAAATTTAATGAATATAGTACTAACAATATTTACATGTTTAGTTGTGAACATCAAAATGTAACATATATTAGAATAACTACATAACATCCCCAATCGTTTTGTGAATCCAAATATATATTTATCAGCTATTAATTAGTGTTATGCTCTTATCACAAAAAAATAAATAAATTATAATACTTGGGCCAATTTAACAATAATTTTTTTTTCAATTTTTTTCAATTTTTAATAAATACTTGGTAATTATGTCAAAAGTTCTAAAAATTTATAAATATTTTCCATTTTTGTGTTATCTTTCTTTTTTCCTTTAAACAAAAGATGATATGACACACACCAAAACTTAATGTAAACTCCATCTTACAAAATGAAGAACCCAAATGACATTCATAAGTGTGAAAGAGTTTTACGAAACTATTTTGAAATGCCACATATCCATAATATACTTTCAACCTATTTATTGAAAGGAACATTATCTTTTACAACTCTAGGAGACAAAGGTTGTTGATCACTATTGTGTCAATCAATGATAGGAATTCTATTGAACTTGAACAAAAAAATTTACTTTGGAACTTTTGTAACAAAAATTGACATAGTAATACTTATTTATGAGATTACAAAGAAAACTCCACAATTACATTTTGTAAATGATTTGTACATTGGCAATAAAAAAAACTCCATAACAATAGTTTGAAAATAAACTTCATATTAGGTTTGGCCAAACCCAAAACAATTTTTTAAGGTGAAAAATTGTCAAAAAATGACCCAATTTTCAAAATTCCCTTTTTTGGAAAACTATTGCCTAAAAATGATATAATTTAATTTTTTGGGGAGGGTGTTGCCACATTTATATCAACTAGTTATAATTTCAAGAGTTCTTTGAAATAATGTCATTAGTTGAAATTTGCCTAAGAATTATTACCACCTTAATTCCATTAGAAACTTGAAAGAAAAACACTAATTCAAAACAATCATAACAGAAATGAACATGGTCATGAAATGAAAATCACAAAATGTGAATAAGAAGAGGTAAGTTGGACATTATACATATATGAAGCAAACAAAGAAAACCTCATTACAAAGAATAAGGAAAAAAACACAACCACATGGCTAGGCCAAAGGGATAACATTTGAGGGGAATTTAGGTAGTAAGAATTACCTAACATATTCCTATTTGGGTTGATTCAAAAACCAAAATATATTTTTACCCTCCCTTAAACTAATAGCATGCTTAGTTCCCCAAAGTTGATCAAACACAAAGAGAATTTCAACCTCCTTTTTCAAACACTTGAAGAGACTAATGAAAGCTTGTTTTCAAGTTAGTTTACCATAGTCCAACATTGAGCCCCACAAAAGAACTCCATATGGAGTTGAGACTAACTATTTTGGTTCAAAACAAGGTTACTTTTTTCAATCCAAATGACCCAAAGAACGATACCCTTAAATAAATGCTAAACTTGACTAAATTTCCTTGGTTTGTCCTTGATTTTATCTTTGAACAAACATAGGTCAATTGACATATTTTCCAAAGGACATTCCTACTATGCCCAACTTGCAATCTACTAATAATGCAAATAACCCATTTCCAAATTGTTTGGGCTTGGTAGCACTTCTAAAAATGATGAAGATCTATTTTCACAATTCTTTCTCCACAAAAAGGCAATTGTCCACTTGAATTTGATTGACTTTCTTCCTTTAGCGATTGATCACAATTATCCCATTCCATGGTGACCAAATAAATGTGACTTCTTGCTTTTCTATGTCCCTACGCCAATCCTTTGACCAAGCCAACTTGACATTGATTTGGCATATATTCCTCCACTTGACCTTTGTTGGGTCTGATAAGTTGTAGCATTAAGTTATCAACCTTTTCCCAAGACATGTTGAATACATGAACAATTTAAACCCATTTGCCCATACTAACACCTTAAGGTCAATATAAGCCTTCCAATTTTGTCGTAATATAAAAATAGTTGAGGGCATTGTTGCCTTTAATAATGTCACAAACTTGAACACACTTCACATACATTGTAATTAAGGAATGATCCAAATCCTTTGGATCAAACAAGATTAACCCCCCCAACATAAAAACATTGTGTGTCCTTGTGGATATTGAAACTTGTCGAATTGAGGAAGCACCTTGGTTTAAAGATGTTTGATACCTTAACCACCACATGAAGGTGTAATCCAAACCATTTTCCTTTAGCTACTTATTGTCGTTTAATTGAAACGTGATTTAAAGTTCCTCATTGAGTAAGCTCTTCATTTTTTCCCATAAGGGACCTTCTTTTGTCCTAAAAGCAAATTCCTTCATTATTTACCTAGCTATCATTGACTTTCCAATTTGATAGTAAAAAAAAGCTTACCTTACATAATCTTCTTGTATAAATTTTAACAACTTTCACCTTGGAAAAAGCATATTGTTTTTCTTCAAATTTAGTGGTCCACAAAAGTTTTCTATTATACACCTCCTTTATTGCAATTAAGGGGGGGGGGGGGGGGAGGGGGGGAAAAAATATTTTTTCCCACACCACCTTTCCACTTTTTTGATATTATTCTCAAACCAAAAAACAACAAAAAAAATTTTTTT
>Ga0116227_10008318_pt1 | contig 19658 bp, 17 predicted proteins | sample S1TSphgellanicum_FD_89693 | JGI IMG/M metagenome (GOLD analysis project Ga0116227, IMG submission 89693) | Host-associated microbial communities from peat moss isolated from Minnesota, USA - S1T2_Fb - Sphagnum magellanicum MG | ecosystem: Host-associated > Plants > Peat moss > Unclassified... | reverse complement strand
ACGAAAGATCCAGTACTGTCAAGCTTGTGAAATTGCTCCCGAAAGAAGGAGGGATAGTGCCGGAGAGGTTGTTGTCCGCGAGACTCAGAAACACTAAGGTGCTTGTTGCGAGTGAGCTTGGAATGGAGCCATTCAGGAAACAAGAAGAGAGATCCAAGCTCTCAAGTGCTGGCAAACTCGAGCCAAGCCAGTCAGGAATGACAGAGCCACGGAGCGAAAAACCGGACGCATTGAACTCTCGTAAGTGTGGAAGATTGCGAAGAGCTTCTAACCCTAGCGGTACAGAAGCAAGCTGCATCTGGTTTTGGTCTCTCGGAAGACCCGTGAGATCAATGCTGTCGACATAGTTGTTCGCGCAGCTGATGCCCACCCATCTCGTGCATGGATCACTGGCTGACGGCCATGCAGACTCAAGAATGTGCAGGTCGTTCTGCAGCTGCTGCATTGCGATTCTCTCCCCGGAATCCAGCTGCGCAGCTACTAGGGCTGACGTTCCTGCTGCTGCCAGAGCTCCCATCGCCATCGCCATGATGATCAGAAAACCCAATATTCTACATCTCCAGCTGCTGCTGCAACAGCTCGCACACGCGGCGGCTCTCATCTTGCCTAGCTCCTGAGTCCCAGCAGCTACCGCGCATGATCTGCTGCATGCTTCTTCGCTTGTGGCAAAGCCGGTGGTGCAGCTTGCGTCCTGCATTGTCCTTGAGCTGATTGCAGCAGTCTATGACCAGCTGCAGCTTCTCTAGTCCTGTAGCCGCCGCCGCCGCCGCCGCACAACGTCGTCGTAGTAATATCCAAGCGTCGCTGCTCCATTTCCTTTCGTGCTCCAGCTGCAAACTCGCCACTGCAAGCGCACGTACTCTTCTATCCTAACGACTACTGCTCCTGGCGCTAGCTCCGCAGCAGCTGATTCTCTGAGTGTGACAAAGAGATTGACATAGCTGCAAACCTCAGAGACGACACAAAAGGAGAAGAACAGATCATGAATATCGCGGCGGCGCTTGAGCTGATGAACCACGATATCTCGACGCAGACATCATGCGATGTCTACTGCAGCTGACGTACGTCGCACCAGCTACAACACTACTGCATTGACGGCGGAGGTTCAAAAAAGGAAAACTACGCAAAACTAGGGATCAGAGAATTCACCTGCGAACGTCTCGGAAGTCTCAGCTTCTTCTGCTGCTGATACAAGAGATTAGCATCCACTAGAGCTGAAACAGTACCGGAGTGCATGATCAGCAGCTCTTCGCGGAGAGCATAACGAGTTCACTTCGACGCAGCTGCAAGTTCATGGATTCCTTTCTCTCGATCATAGCCAAAAAGATCACTATAACCTATCGTGCATGATCTCCTGCTCCTGCAGCAGCTGTTCCTCCTCCTCCTCCTCAAGAACTTATACGTCGGCCTATAGAGTCCATGACCAAGCTTATACGCGGGATTCAAGCATCCGGCCGACTCCGCGTCGACGTCGTGATATTAAGTCCAGAAAACTCACTCTAAGAAGACTTCAAAACGCCAACAAGAAACTCTCTGGAAAAACAAATCCAAAACAAAACCCTGGAACTAGAAAAAGACACCATTCCAGCAGCTTGCAAGCAAATCTTGCTTGTAAAGGCAGATCCTGTTTTATTTGCTTTCCTGCTGCAAGTACAACTACATCAACAAAAACAACAGAGAATGTTCAGCTTTCAATGAAATTACGAGTCGTCGCTTCACCGGGAGTTCACAAAGAATGTGTCCCGAGGATCAACACAAAACCCAAACTTTTGGTAGCAATAATGCCGCAAGCTGATGATGTGTTCTGGCGACGGCGAAGCAGCAACAACCGTGTGAGAAAGGAATACACGAGAGAAGGAGAGCGAGAGAGAGAGGAGATGAGCGCACCTTTCCTACCTTCCTAACTACCTACCTGCCTCCCAACAGGACCTACCTACGTACCTTCCTGCCTGAGGGACCTGGGACATCGGATGGTGGTTGGACAGGAAAGCGCTCTTTTCATTCAGGTTCCAGTTCATTACATAGCAAACCATGGTCGTAACCTCAGTTGCTGTTTTTACTGCCTATCTCCTTACCACCCGCCATTACCTTCATGCTCAACATCTAGAAAAGCAAATTAGGTTTATGAGAAACCTTTAAGAGAATTTATATGAAAAAACAAAAGGCATTTGAAAATGAAACATTTATTCTCATTTTTAAAAATATGTATATATTTTATCCATTGCTAAAAATATTTGAGGATAAATAAGGATAAATGTGGACATTCATCTCTTTTGTGTAAATGAGTTATGGAAATAATATGAGTTACCGAAATAATACCCTCCAAAATTCAAGGGTATCACTTAAATGTAAAATGTGACCTCCAACAAATTTACCCATCTACAAACATACCCTTTTAAACCTCATTATCACTCTATTGTGGATGAACTGGAACTGACTTATCAGTGCATCAATGGATGGAACTCTGTTATGATTAAGTTATGAATGAACCCCAATTGACCCACTGGTGCATCTATGGATGGAACTCCACTGTAACGCAGTTATGGATGAACCCAACCTTACCCATCAGTGCACCAAATCGACGGAACCACAATATGTCGTAGTTGTGGATGAACATGAACTGACCCACCACTACCCCAATGGATGGAACTTTGCTATGACTCAGTTATGGATGAACCCAAACTTCCCTACCAATGCACTAACAGATGGAACCTCATTTTCATTCACAACTTCATTCGGTTGTTAATGAACCCAAAGTGACCCACCCCTCAAAACATACTAACTGGAACTGGTATTGGAATTTTTTCAAAAATTTCATACCAGCCGGGTACTTCTATTGGATCTCTTTAAAAAATTTGTACCAACCTTGGTACTGGTATTGGATCTTTCTTGTAAACTTTCATACCAACCTGGTCGTGGCCTTAGGATCCAAGGCCTTTTGGCTGGTATCAGAAGGATATATACCTGATATTGAGTTTGGTACAGCCCTCAAATGAAGCTGGTATTATCACCAGGTTCCTACCACACAAGTATGGACATGAGGCTGGTCCCTACCAAGCAAATAATGGTATGACACTCATCACATCACCTCATATCTCATACCAATTGGTTTGGTTCTTTGATACCAGGATCAGAGCCTGAGTCTATGGCTATACCAAGGTTTTAAATTGGTAGCCACCCAACTACAAGAAAAGGTGTCCATGTATGTCAAGTGATTTCAACGAATTCCCTCGTCTCAGTAAACGAGGACTAGTTGAAAAGCAGTGAATTCACCAATCTAATGAACAAGGATCGATGAATTGCATCCACATTTTGTAGTACAAAGGGTCAATGAATCAATGAATTGTAGTACAATGAATCAACCCAAGTTCACCCACCAATGCACCAATGGATGAAAACCTCATTATGATTCAGTTGTGAATGAACTTGAATTGACCCACCAGTGCACCAATAGATGGAACCCTGTTATGACTTTAGTTGTGGATAAACTCAAACCAATTTGATTTTGGGTTCCACCTTAGTGAGTGTAAATCATGTGTCCCTTGGTGGGTGCTGTTTCACTCTGCCCCTTGTTATGAGCGGGTAGAGTAGGATGGAGGTCAGCGTGAACAAAATAAGCATTTGAGCAGCCTTTTGCAAAGACTCATCACCACCCAGACTTGAATATGAGATTTGGACTCTAGTGGACGCAAGGGAGGAGGAAGAGATTCATGCCTAGTGGGGACAATTCAATTCTGTGGGTCCGTTGAACTGGTGGTCTCTTATGATTTTCTTTACTGAAAAATGGGCGTCATGTTGTGTCTCAACTGTCACTTGATTTTGAGAAAGACATTAAATCCTTCAAGAGGGGGAAGTGGGTTGGTGACATAGTGATTGAGATGTGATTCATGAGCCCCTTCTGGTTTGAGGGTTGTATAAAATGATTAACTAAATAATTAAATTGTTCCAACATTTAGAGTCTAGCAACAATATGACATCCTTTTGTGAAAAAAAGAAAATTAGAAAAAAATAGTCAATAGAATTGCATAGGGCACTTGTTGTATTTAAGTTTTAAATTCATGAAATGGGGTTCCCACAATGATTATGCAATTGTAGAATTCCCAAGGGGGAAAAAAAGAACTTGTGCTTGTTTTTTTAATCATTTGCATAGTGCTTGGCATCATGGGTAGTGTGAATAAGCTTGTACAGTCCCAAATTTAGAACCCCTTGCACACTTTTACAACCCTCAGCTTTGGGGAGGTTAGCTGGGGAACAAGAATCCAATGAAAAAAGGTGTCTTGCCCACACACCATTCATCCATTGTGGTGCGTTTGTGGGTGCTGGTTCACTGTGGCCCTAACACATAAATTTAAAAAATCCAATGGTGACTTTGCTCAAGAATGTAGTCACCTGGACTTTAAACTTGGGAAATTATGTATATGATCGATTTTAACAGAAAAAAAAAGAGAAAAATATGTGGTTTAATTTCTAGACCTTGAAATTTGAGCAGTAAAATTGCAGTCATATTTCAAGGATTAATATAAACTCGATTGAAATTCTACTCTAAACCCAAATAAGTTCAAAGTATAATTGTATTGCCACATTGGAAGCTTCTACCTTTGTAGGGTATCTTCTAAAACATCCCACCCTCCAACACCTTCAAAGTACACAGGGGAAGTAGTAGGTGTCGTCTAGGTAGAGTTAACACCTACCTAGGTTACCTATGTAAGTGGGGTAAACGTCATAGGTGAACAAGTAGGTAATGTAAGAAGTTATTGCACAGGTAGGTAAGTATGGCACAAGTTGGTGGCTATTAGGTAGGTAGATGGATATGAATGGTTAGTACATAGCTAACCATTGTGGTTAGCTATGGGACAGGAATACAATGAAAAAATGTTTCCTCTCCACACATCAACAATCATCCTAATTGGTGTGCTGGTGGGTGCCACTTCACTCTGGCCTTGCTTGCATGATTTGTTGTGGATCATTCACTGAAAACCATGCAAATGGGAATGAACACTCTGGCAAGCAGATGTTGGTAGTTTTATTTGCAGATGTTAAAAGTAGAGGTTACAATGAAAACACACACTCTGGCAAGCAGATGTTGGTAGTTTTGTTTGCAGATGTTAAAAGTCGAGGTTACAATGAAAACACACACTCTGGCAAGCAGATGTTGGTAGTTTTGTTTGCAGATGTTAAAAGTGGAGGTTACAATGAAAACACACACTCTGGCAAGCAGATGTTGGTAGTTTTGTTTGCAGATGTTAAAAGTCGAGGTTACAATAAAAACACACACTCTGGCAAGTAGATGTTGTATTTTTGTTTGCATATGTGAGTAGCACTTAAAATTATATCCGAAGCATGCACTGCTTATATATCTGAGTGTTGTGCAGGTTTCAGAAATGACCCACCAGTTATCTCTATGTGGTTTTTCTAATCTCATAACCATTGTTCTCAGAAAATCAGACAACTAACTGGGTTCTGATATATAACCATTGCCAAGCTCCGACAAATCTATCTATGAAACAAGGTAGTTTATTTTGTTTTGTTTTGTTTGTCACGCTGAGATCTCCCAAACCATGGCGCTTCATGTTGCACTCATGGTATCTTTGAAAAGCTCTCAATGAGTAGTAGGGCTGCACCAACTTGGTTTGAGACTCTTTAGAGCTATGGTGTGAAAGCTATTGATTATTGAATCATTTTCTCAATGAAAATTAACTAAAATCAAAACTGGAAACTGTATTGGAATTTGGGGGTGTTCTTGATGTTCTTGGAGTGCTCTCGACAAGTCAGATTTCATAGAGTTTAGCTAAGGTGTGGAAGATAGTGATTTTTTTGAGTGGATTTTGTTGCTGAAAATTCAAACAAATTGCAAAATTTGGGTTCGGAAGGAAAGATCAGTTGAGCCCTCGGTGTGTTCACACTTGGGCCAATGGCACAGGCTACAGTAAGGTGGACTAATGGAAGAACTACCCAGAAATCTGCAGTTCTTTGTTGGCTCTTCCAGGAAAACTGCAGGTTCTTTGAGCTTGTGAGATAACAGAAACCAGAGGTTCTTCGGAACCAGTTCTCTGATTTCTGAGACGACCAGCGGTTAAGAAATCAAAGAAACACCCTGATGATGTAACCAGGGGAGTTTGTTGCAATTTCTTTTTGCCTTTTTTTCTTTTTTCTTGTTTTTTTGGCACAAACTTGTTACCATTCCTAATGGCCAGCACAAGAGTTTTAGCCAGAGGCTAGACCTACTCAGATGTGCTGAAGATTGTGATTTTTTTCTTTTTCTTTTTTGGGGGGTCAAATTTAGCACCAATGATGTTTGATGACAAAAGAAGCACCACCACCTACCTGCAAGCAACATTTGCACACATTGAAAAAACCAAAACCCATGAAACATGGCAGAGAGTTAGTTATTATCATGGGCACCCAACTCCAAAATAGGTAAAGGGTTTTAAATGTGAGTCCACAATCTGCCATTTCTGGTCAGAACTGGTGCCACTATCACCCACACACGTCACATTTATGATGTTGGAAAAACAAAGTGAGCTAATCGTTGGATGGATGAAATCGTGGAAACCAAAGTAACTTGTGTACAGTAATGTGCAGTTTTTCATGAATGTGAAACCACCGAGATTTAAACCCATTAAGTTTTTGCCAGTGTAGGCTGGTTATTGCTTTTTTTTTTTAATAACTGCCAGGTAGGGTTTTCTTGAAAAAAAAATTTGGGACCACACAGGTTATCAATATCAAAATCAAAGGAATTGGGTGCCGGGTAGGCTATCAGAGTTTTGGGTAATAATCATCCCTTATGCATAAGGGTAGGTTATCAAATAACCTGTTAGTAACCACCAGTAGACCTGCTGGTTATTGGATTTTATTTTTTTAAAAATTGTTAAATTTTTTTGTTTTTAACTTTTTTGCATTAGTATTTAGAAATTTACAACTTACCTGGAGGATAATTGGGTCATCCAAGTAGTTTGTTAAAATTTGAAATTTCAATACCAGGTGATTATCAATTTATCCAGTTATCAAACAATCAAGAACCAGCTAGTAGGTTATTGATAACTGGCTTGATAATCAGGTCAAAGCTGAATAACCCACCAACACTAGTCTTCACCATGCTATTAATCAGAGGGCTGGTTGAAGAGCCAGGGTGAACCAGTACCAGCCTTTTTTTACCAGCAATAAGTCACCAAAATGCAAAGAATAAAAATAAAAAATTCAAAAAATGAGTTATTTTGGAGGTTTTCAGTCGCCAGAAGTCAGAGGGAAAACAAAAGTAAAAATAGCCAGAGTCATGTATGTGGTTTTCATTGTGTAGCTAAACATCTAGAAGGGTAATTAAAGATTTGTACTTGGTTTATAGCCAGATTTGACTAAATCTTCCATTGCCAAATTTTTTACATCTTCCAATGAATGATTGCCACTTTAGCTACAAATAAAAATTCCTAATAAAAACACTAACCAGCACCCACACAGGTACCTTCAGGTTTTTGAGTGAGGCCTCTTAGTGGCCATAACAAGCTGGACAAATGTTAGATTTGGACTCAGAGACCCTAATTTTAGTCTAAGCTGGGGATACGTGTAACATTTAGAAGCAATTTAAATGAATTTTGGGGTTTTCAGTTTTTATCATGGTACCAGTGTCTGGGTGCCGGTTCACCCAAGGGCATGACACTAAGTTACAAGCTATCATGATGTCAACAATGAGATTGTATTGGAATGTGGCAGGCAGAAGGTTTTTTTGCTTTGTATTTGAAAGCATCTGGGCACAGAAGATGTTTTTTTTTCGGTCAATTGAAGGGACCTTTGGCCATTTGTATGGCATCTTGGCACAGAAGAATAATGCTTTTTGTTAATTGAAGGGACTTTAGCCATTTGTATCCATGTCTTTCTGCCATTCAAATAGAAATACATTTTGTACTTTAGGAAACTCTTTTGCTTGCAAGTTTGTGCTTGGAGGCTAGTCAAGGAGTAGATTTATCCATTTGTTGCAGGATCCTGAAGAGAATCAATCCTGAGTCACATATTATTATCTACTAGGTACTTCTTAGTAAGAGATATTTAGAATACAAGTCGAAGAGGCAAGAACAATTTTTATTTTTATTTTTCTGTTTGTATGTTTCCATGGGTGAAGGCTTGGGTATGATAGTACTCCTACTATGAGTAGGTCTGCTTATATGAACAATTTCCCTATGTCGGAGGAGTGGGCTGCGAAAGTAGGAGCAACCATCAACAAGTTGATCATCAGTTTTGAAGTATCTTTGAACTTGCAACCACAATAACGGCATTAACTAGGGAGCCTTAGCTCTCGCTTGAAAACCTGTTCAAAATCCTTTGGGGCAGTGTTTTTAAAAGTGGTGAAATTTCACATCTTGGTGACAGAAAAAATGGGCTTGCAAATTATCCAAAGGGGATCAGACATTCAAAAATGCATTTTCTCACCGTATCTCAACCACCCAAATCGGGTTAGTAATCATCTAAGAGATGGATGGTAATGATTTTTCGCTCATGTGAGCGAGCAACCCAAGCCAGTGGATGCCATTCTCCCCCTTGTTGACAACCCTAATTTGTGACTCCACTCCCCACAACATTTGCAATTTGCCTTTGACTTTGCAAGTTGAGCAAGCTCCATTGCCACCTCAACTTTTGGGGCCCTACAAAGTTTCCCCCCTGCAATGTGAGGTTGCAATTTGAGTTTGCCACTTGTAGAGACTTGACAAGAATCTGAGTGAATATGGATGCGGGATGAGTTTTGCATTTTTTGGTGGATCCATGAATGCTAAGCATGGAGTAATAGGAGGAATAGATCTACAAGATATTGGACTACAAGAAAGGGGAGGATAGAGGTATCTCAAAGCAATTAAAATTTTGATTTGGTTGTTAGTTCAAAGTTGGAGATCATCGCTTGAATTTGTTGCATTGTCACAAGTTGGGTGGCGGCATCCTTGCTAGGTTTTTATTACAATTGATGGCGCAATAACAACCTTGATGTTGAAAGAAAATGTGGGCCTTCCAAGTATAGGCGCTAGGTGATTTGTTACATATTGTGATACGATGAAATTGTGAAACAAAGGTATAGATCATACCTTCTAAATGTGTTTTTTTTTAGACTCTTATTTTGTGGTAGTGGCTAGTGGTAGCTTCATATGCACCAATTTCTAAGCCATTTCAGCTCGCTCTTTTTTTTACCTTTTTGACCAAACTTGTTATTTTTTGTTTACATGTTTACTTTTGTAATTTGATTCACTTGTCACATATTCGTTATGGCACTTTTTATTATCTTCCCCAGATTTTATGTTTCACATTTTGTTTTCTACATCACAATGTATTGCTTTTGACTTTACGTTTAGATCTATGAACAAACCATTGTTTATCACCACACCTAAAAATGGTGATCCCACATCTATGTTTATCCATGAAATTGCACATGAAAATGGCAATGTTCATTTTGGAAATTTTTTTGTCCCTAAAGTTGCATTTGAAGATGGTGATGTGCATATTTTAAAAGTTTTTATTAATTTTGTAGAACTTCCAATCTTTATGCCAAAAATAAAGAAGGCAAGAAAATCAATGTGGTAACTTAACAAAGTGTATTATGATCATTGGGCCACAACTAAATCAATTGGTGGACAAGATGATAAGATGACAATGGTTAAGTGTAGGATTTGCTCCACCATTAAAGGAAGGAAATAAGTTGATGGTGCCAAAGCTTGACTACTTAGTCAAGTATTGAGGGGTTAAGACATGCACTTTGGCCAAACTTGGACTTGTTATTAACAATATTTTTTGAAACCTACTAACCAACATGTACAAATGAAAAGTTGTATGTGTGGAGAGGGCTTAAAAGTGTTATTTTTCAACTTGCGAATGGAAGGAAAGCTAGAATATATATATATATTATTATTATATTGTGGCATTTGTTAAAACAAGGGCGCCCCGTGATGAATTTTGAAACCTTTAAGTATCTTTTTGAATTTTTAAATGTCTACGACTACCTTCAAAAACAATGGCCAACTTTTATAGGTTGGACTATGGTAAAGGTTATGCACAAGATTATCCTATGTGCCATCAAAGTTGTGTGTAAAACATGATTCATCTCATGAGTTGTGATGAAATCATCGCCATCAATAATCAAAGTTGAATGTAAGTTCATATATATGTGATTGAGGAATGGAACAAAATTCCAATTGGTCCAAACCAAAAACTAGTGTCACCACACAATTCATGCAAAAACATATTGCGCACAACACATTACATGAACCTGGTTGTTCTAACCTTGACCTCATTGAGCTTGGTTTCCAATATTGAAAGCTTGCTTCAATCTATGTATAACTATTTTCCTCACAACCCTGAGTAACATCTTCGAACCACCAAGTTTATTTAACTTCACTAGTGCAAAGGTAATAAAAAGTTGAAAAACATCAAAATTCATTGGATCTCAATGTTATCATCGATGAAAAGAATCTTGAGTGAATCCAAGGTTTGATTATTAAGATGGTTGAAAACAATGTAGCAAATGAGATGGCAAAAACTAACTACAAGCTCCTTTGTGATGTGGAGACACTATGTGCTTGGCTTGTGTGTTGCCCTTATTGAAATCAATGTATGGACTTTCAAAATTCACTCCAAGGCATGGGACTTTTATTTATAACTTTGTTAGTGTTGTGTAGCTTGTTAAAGCATATGTCTTTTCAATGTATTATGACATCAAAATCAACTTCTTTCCTATATATTTCACCTTCTTCTTGAACTTTTTGATCACATAAATGATGTGTTATGTTTGGCTTGGTCAACCAAACCTACTTTGCAAGTGCAACATGCTACCTTTTATTTTGGAAACAAACTTTACATGTTACATATGATATATCCAAGGATGGGGGTGTGGGACATAATAAGAAAGGAAATTTGGGCTCTTGCCATTATTTCTATGAAACAACAATAATGTTACACAGTTGCTACAAGTTTGATAAGTGAACCAAACAAGTGCTTCCCAACACAAGATCTGTTCTTGATGCCACTAAATTTATCCATAGTACAAGCTAGTTTTAGGGGTAGAAACTATGTTTACATGTTATTTGGCTATTATCAAAGTGCACTTTGGGCACCCAAAAGCAAATTAAATATTTCTCCAACTAATTTATTCATTGCTAGACCCCATCCTTCTTGATCAACAATCATCTTTTTAAAAATTGACCATGCAAAACCATTGTCAGGTTGCCACATCATTGCTTCGTCATGATTACAACTTGATTACATGCTTGTGGGAGAAGGTATGGAGTTGTGGGATTTTAATGTAATGATTTTTTGAGTGGTTCAAATTAATGTAATTATGCATGGTCATGGTTTTGGGTAATGTGAAGAACAAATGCACATTCTCCAACCTGAATTTCATGAATTTAACAAGTTTTAAAATCACCTTACAACCCATATCAACCTAGTTATAAGGATGTATGCACAAACCTTTTATTCATTGGAAACCTTTTTGTTATATTTTGAAATTTTTGAATGGAATGAAAAACAAGAACAATATGGAAAGGTGTAGTTACACAAGTTGGGTTTTGATTTTGGGTTTTTTTCAAGCTATTAATTGAGGTTCATTTAATTTTGATTTGGGCTTCTATTCCAAGTTCATTCTACTGATGTGATACTAAGTTTGTATCAAAGTGCCGAAGGCCCATTTTGAAACAATTATTGGATTTTGACATGTGTGTTTATTCTTTTCTATTCACATAATGAAAAAAAATTCACCTTAATTTGGTTGTCAATGGTGGTGAATTTGTTTGGGATTTCAAATTAAACACTTTGAACATTTGAATTTGTTTTAAATTTCATGGTTAGATGAAGTAAGGCTTGAGTTACAAAGGGCATGATCCCTTTGGGATTGGGGTTCAAATCCCCTTCAAATTGGTGTAAGTAGATGGCAGTTGATAACAATTTGCCATGTGGATTCAACAAATGTAAAAAACCTTTTTAGGGTTTTACAATTTTAAACTTTTTAATTTTAGTTTTTAGCAATTACATGCCAAAAATGGGTATTCAATGATGCACATATTTAATTATTATCTATTTTAATTAATTGACTAATTAATCTATGAAGCCCAAAATTATTAGTAAAATCTCATCACAAGGACACATATAACCATGTTTGCTTGCTTGATTCAAGCGTGTCTTTTGTTGCAAAAAAACATGTTAATGTTCTTAAAAGAGAAATAATTATGTGTGTGAAAGAAAAAGGGAGAATTATTTTTTGTGTATGTTTTTCTCTACCATGGTTTTATCTTTGTGGGTCCTAATGTTTCATGGAGAATTGATGGATTCATAAAAGTAAAATTTCATAGATACTAAAACTTGGCAGGCAACTTGATGATTTTGAATATGGTTATCATAAGTTGTTGGGAGGAGTTACACATGGGAGGAAGTCAAAATGAATAAATCATGGAAAACTTACAAGGATGTATAAACACATGGTGTTGAAAATTGAAAAATTGACAATACTAACAATTGTGAAAGTCACACGGTTTCTTCACATTTCTAAGAGTGGGGAGGATTGTAAGAAATTCAAAAAACATAATTGTTTCATTACAAACATAATATGTAATATTTTGTTTTGCAAAGCAAATCCGAACCCAAAATAGCTAGATATGAAATTATACTTCATTAGTGACTGCCATTGGAAAATTACAATTACAATAAAAAGAAATCAAAAGCCCAAAACAATAGCTTTATAACATAAATTTAAGCTCATAATTGAAGTTGTGGTGAGTAGTTGTTGCTTTCAACAAGAGGAGGTAGATGAGCTTGATGTAGAAATAATTACAAACTATGCATCCCATGTAGCTCTAAATATGTGATTAATACGAAGAAGAAAAATAAGACAACAACAATGTTTTTTTTCATCATCCAATCATTTTGTGTTGCCATGGGTGCCAATTTAGCTAAAATATTTTTAATGAAATCACAATTTTGAGGCAAATTTTGCTAGTACTAGGTCCATTGTGTTTATTGTGATGTCCATGATCAAAGACATGTTGCTCCTAAAAACCCATCGTGGAATGCATCTTACTCAATATCATTCCATCCCATTATTAGGAAATAATATTAGCATGCAAGTTCAAGCAATTGACCAAGAACCACTTCCATTTTATTTGCTTTCTTGACAAGGCATATGTACATGGAAAAGTACACTTGAAAGGATAATGAACATATTCTTGAAGGAAGTTTTTTCTAAAAATTTGATCAAAAGGATGTGTGAAAGAAAAGGAAAATATGAAAAAGGTGGTAAAGTGGTTATACATGTATGATTCCATAAATGGATGATATTGATTATGTGTGGGTTGATTTATGTCTAGTATCAATTGTTGGAGGTGCACAAACTCCATAATTGAGAATTAACCTTCCAACTAAATAATCTGAATAGAAAAATGCATCAATTACAATAATTCTTGTGGCTCAAGAATTTTTATTTACAATGACTCAATGATAGGCAATGTGTTACTTTGTTTTCATGGTGGTAGGTGATTATTCTACATGTTGCCAAAGTTGGAGAAGCAATTAGTGAATTCAAAAAATGTGTATGTGAATCTTCTTTTCAACTTGTGTTTGATGTTGATCTTGCAAGACATGTTAGTGTATGTAAAAAAAATTGCATTATCTTGACCTTCATGGAGAAATAATTTAGGTTTAGTGTAAAAGTTTAAAGGACTTGTACTTAACTATTATTGGCAAATTGTAATACCTACCTACCCATCCATTTTTGGAATTTTTGAAATATAAAAATTAACATAATAATATTTTAAAAAATTTAAATTTTAAACTATTTTTTATTAAAAGTAATCACATAAGGGGGCATTGTTGGTGCCCATTAGAGTGTTTTAGAGTGTTTGAACCCCCTTCTCCTTGAGAGGTTTGGGCTTTGGAGTTGGCATAATAATGGGTTCCATATGTCACTTTGTTGGTGTAGCTTGTTTGTAAAGATGGTTTCATTCATCATCATTTAGGCGCTTTAATCTATTTAATAAATCTTGTCGAACTTCTTCCCTAACCTTGTCAACTATTTAATTTTACTCTTGGTATAAGTGGGATACATCTACAAAAGATCCTTGCCCTTGTATTTGGGGCATTACATTATCAATTTGTGGTATGAATGTGTTTTTATCTTTAAAACATTGCTTGCAAAACTTGCAGTGAAATGAAAATTGATTGCCAATGGGTATGTTTGGGCATTTCAAAATGGCTTGTAGTGTAAGTTTGTCATACTCCTCAAGATACAATGTTAGACAAGAATGTCTACTCTCTTGCATTAAAGATTTCTACGTTCTGCTTTTAACCTATGGACTTCCCAACACTTGCAATATGTCCACAACATGTATGAACATAATTTATTTCAAACCCAACTCCACACACAAAACCACCTTATACACAAATTTAGATAAGTCTAGATCTTTCCTATTTATTAGATTCTATTCACACATGAATAACTACTCATGTTTTCATATTTTTTTATATCCATTACAATGCAAGTATGCAAAACATTGATTTGCCTTTTCTTGTTGATCTACAAATGCTTCATAATTGTGAATATAATAATGTTCTTGTTAGCAATCTCCAAAATTATTGGGAACCCAATTCCACATATAAACCACCTTACACAAAATGATATGAAACACTCAAAATATAAAAAATATATTTCCTCTTTTTAATATTCTACAACAAATAAATATTTTCATGTAGTCAATTTTGTACTATATCCATTATAATATTACAAGTATGTAAGACATTGGTTGTTTTTTGGTTTGTAAAGTACATTCACCTTAAAATTCTAATCAAGAAAATTTTCCTATTTCCAATCTCCAAAATTATGTCTACACATGCCTAACTATTATCATGTTTTCATTTCTTTACTAAATGTATTGCAACATGAAAGTAGGCACTCATTTTTTCCTTTTTTTTTATAACCTATCTTGGTTCAAAATTGTGATTAACATAAAATTATTGGGAATCAAATTCCACATATGAACCACCTTACATTACATACAAAATCCCCAATCAGGAAAATTATTGGGAATTCATTGCACATACAAACCAACTTATGGAGAAAGACTATATCTAAAGACATGTGTAAATGCATTGAAATGAAAGCAAGCACTCACTTATTCACATTTTTCTTGTTTATTTATATTTGTTTGGAAATTGTGATTTTGACATCCAAACCACCTTACATTACATACTGAATCTCTAATCCAGAAAAATAATAAGAACCCAATTGCACATACACACCAAGTTACTTAGAAATACAAAGAAAACCTACATATCTTATTTCCAAAATTCTTTTTCCATGAGATGTCTCCAAAGGTCTATGTACATGAATAAATATTCCCATGCTTTCATTTGTTTATGTTATTCAATGCAAAGCAAGTAAACATTCATTTCTATGTGTTTATATTGTTTATATTGTCTTGTTTCAAAATTGTGATGAGAACAATATTGTCATTGAATTGTTCGTTTTGAAACAAATAGGTGAATTTGCAAATAGTCATTCATTTGACACAAAAAATTTAGAGTTACACTTGCCAAATAAATTAGTGGTCTTCCATATTATAAGCATTATTCCATAGACCTAAACTCTTACACATAGAAATAAAAATTTTAAAATATTTCTTAAATAAATTTATTTTCACATGAGTTTCATAAACATTGGCAACAAGGTCATTGGAGTTTTACAAGGTAAGCTTTTTATGATTGTAGTTGATTACAAAACAAGTTGCTTGTGAAAAAGATACATTTTCTATCAATCATGTTAATGCATTTGTGATGATGTTGGTATATCTTTGTCAACCAAGTAAACCAATCATGTAAGGATTTTCTTATGCATAAAGCAACATCCCCTTTAACAACAAATGTTGTTGGTCTCCTTCCCTTTTACTTGCATAACTACATTTTTGCCTTTGTCTTTTGATGCATTGTTTGATTTTGTTGTGTCAAAACCAATTTTTTTGCAATAATAAGAAACATGCTACTATTGTGAGCCCTTGTAATGATGTCACAATAATGCCATTAGGTGTTGGGCATGGATTAACATCATTTGAATTTGCACTTAATGGCATTGTAGCATTGGTGTTTATAGGCTCCACGATTGCATGCACACTTAAAACCCTAAAGCTCAAAAAAAAATAATGTAAACAAAAACTGTAAGTTGATGATTTGAACATAAGTTATGGTAACTTTGACCTTTGAATGCACAAACCTTTCAACCCTAAGTAAATCTCAATTATTCTTATAATCAAATGCATTGAATGCTACTACATCAACACCCAATGTTGCCATAAAATTAAGTTCACAAACCTTAAGCATTAGTGTAGGAACACATTTGTTCTTCCTTGAGGAAACCTTTTTTGTTACCTTAAAAAAACAATGGAATTTGATAAACCACCAAGCTTGTGGTTGGTGGTGCTTCTATTTTAAACCTTATCTCTTACAAAACATTATTTGAGTGATGTATCAAAACCAAAAAATTTAGTGCAAGACATTTGTAGGTTGTAATCAACAACGGATTATCAATTGATGATGGAACATGTTTTCCACAAGATGTAAAGGTTAGACCCATCAGTGCCACCTAGAGGGTTAACTAGGTTAAATAACATTGTAATAAAACTCCACATATAGCTTGTTAGGGTATTTAACATCCCATAACATAATGCTCCTATAAGCAACCATTGGAATGAACCAAAGTTACCCCCACCATTGCCCTAAATAATAGCGGCAAAACAAAAATAGGTTTCTACATTTTGAGATAATTGAGGAAGAAAACATGAATTCGTTACAAGAAGAAATTGTGACTAACTTATTTGCTTCAAAAGGGTACAAATAGCAATCTTCATTGGTGAAGCCTATAATGAAAAGGTGATGACTCACTAAAGTTGCCAACCAATACAATACAATGAACTTGAAGAGTTGATTTTTTTTTTTGGAAATTTTTTATCAAAATATGAATTGTTTTTGGGAACTGTGACCTTTACAAAATGATGAAAACCTGCCAATCATTAAGAAAACAAAGCACCCAACAAAGGGGAAGAAAAAAGTACAAGATGGAGAGACCCAAGTCCTGGCAAATGAAGAATCCTCCAAAGAGGGTGAACCACTAAGGGAACAAGAACAAATCACGAACCTTCCCCCCGCCCACCCAAAGTCATGAGAAGCATAATGCTTTTTTTGAATTTTTGTTGAAATTTTTTTGCCAAAAAGCAGGGTTTTTGGACTGGGTTTGCCAGGCCTAGAGCTTTAGTAAAGTCTGGCATCCTCCAGTGGATGGTTGCCAATGTGCCTACACAACAAAAGTGGGAGAAAACAAAAAGAAAAAAAAACCCTGGAAAGAGCTTAAAGAAAAACTGACATAAAATCACCCACTTTAAATCCCCTCACCTACACTAGCAACAAACAAGGGGAAAGCAACAAAAGTTGACAGTTAGTGTGAAGTCAAATTGTGTGCGCAGAGAGCAGGGCGTCAATGACTGAATCCAAGAATGGCAAACACCAGACAGATGCCAGAGCAACAGGAAGAAAGCAAAACATCCTATTTATGAAGATCAGGATCACATCCCCACAATCAAAACCCAAATAATCATCCAAGTGAAGAAGTGTGCATGTATGTAATGTACCCAATGTACTAATGTACCCAACTCTGCTATAACTTAATTTGGTGTAAGGTTTGTGGTCCCCTGATATGCCCCCAACCAAACACATGATATACCAACACAGTTCATTATCACCTTAACACTACACTTGACATTGGGGCCCCACACAAGTATGATTATTGAATTTTTAATGGGATGATCTTTTGGATGAGCTCTAAGAGTTCTCAGAATTTGGATGGTCACTTATGATGAGGCCTCAGGAGCTCTACAATTTCCTTCTGACCAAAAATGGGTTCTAAATATTATTGCTTGTTCAATTTCATCAGGGTGGTCAGTGTTTGGATTGAATGTATCCACCGGATGCATCATCATCACACTGGTGATGCATTAATTGGTTGTGAACAAAATTTAAAATTTGTTCTAGTGCTCATTGAATGCTATATTGATGTTGTTGGGTCTACTCATTTGAGTCCCTAAAAATTCATCACCTAGAAGGCTGCAAAGTTGATAACCCAAGCTCCAACCCCAGGTTGATGGCTGAGTGGTATAGGGTATATATGGGACCCTGGTACCTCAAAAAGCGTCTGGGTTTCAAACCCACTGATATGTATGTAGGTGAAAATCCTGCTAGCACTCTGTCCCTGAGCTTGACTTGGCGGTTGCCAACGGCTTGTCAGGTCGGGTCTGTTGTTGTTGTGCTTCCCAAAAAAAACAAAACCCAAGCTTCAAAATCCAAGCTCTGAAAGTTGGAAATAGGAGTGATGTATATGCCAGCTTCACAAAGTCTTTAGTTGATCGATTATCTGCTGTGACAAGCATCATGAATCAACTAGTTCAGTATGTACGCCCTCCAAAGACTCCAAAGTTTGAAGCTTCCTTAGTGATGGTGTTTTTTATTATTTTCTAGGTAGAGTTAATTTTTTACACCAAGTAACTGTCTTCAGTAGACACCTACTGCAAACAAAACATTTTTCAAATTTTTTGAATAAAAGTTTTTTTTTCTCCAGAAATCAGGACAGTTTGAAATTAAAAAAAACATTGTACCCAAAACATCCATGATGCACCTTGTCCTTTAGGGGTTAAGTTAGGAGGGACAACAATAAATGGATTTCATTTTGACTCAGATCCCTTTGTATTTGAAGAGATTCTCTCTGTCTGCCTCCATATGCAGGTTACCTATCACTTCACATGATTGTTGACACTATGTCACACAGTTGTACCCCATCCCCCATCCCACCTTGGCTCTCAACCCTATCTTCAGCTTGAATCTTTTGATCAACTTGCTCCAGCTGAAGATTATTAGATAGTCTTCTATGCTCATTCCATCCAAAGAAATGAATACAAGTGAAAACCACTCCCTTATACAACACAAGTTCCAGTGTTTTTTTAAGGAAATTTTTAATGTAGCCTAAGTGGCAATCATCAATCCATAAGAAGATGTAGAAAAACTGGTGACTGTCACTAGGAAGATTTAGCCAAATGTGGCTATAAACCAAATTTTAAGTTCAAAATTTTTAATTGACATGGTTACACATTAGAAACCAACTATAAAAATTTGACAACTTCAACTCTTTTTTTTCTATATATATATATTTTTTCAAAAAGGAATATTACCTATTCATAGCCTTTTCAAAATGGTCATATTTGCCTATTGAGAATTTATTTGATTTTACTACCATTATTAATTAGCACAAAAACATGTCAATTTTCTTAATATCTTGTTGACAAATTTCAATATGATTGTTTTTTGATGTTATTAGACACATACATGCACATCTTCATATCATTATGACATCTTGAATCCACAATTGCAATGTCTTAAAGTTCAAAATTTCAGAAACTCTCATGTACTCCCCTGCATTTCCAATTAAGAATGCCTTACCCTGTTATGGTAGTGGAAATGAAACATTGAAGTTGCATAAGCAATACTAGTGGTAACCCGTGCCTGCAAGGCACAGACGGTTTTAGATGATTTTAAAATTTTCTAAAAATTAATGGTTTAAAATATCCTTTCTTCTAATAGTAAAAAATAATCCAGTCTTATAATTT
>Ga0116227_10008317_pt1 | contig 19660 bp, 17 predicted proteins | sample S1TSphgellanicum_FD_89693 | JGI IMG/M metagenome (GOLD analysis project Ga0116227, IMG submission 89693) | Host-associated microbial communities from peat moss isolated from Minnesota, USA - S1T2_Fb - Sphagnum magellanicum MG | ecosystem: Host-associated > Plants > Peat moss > Unclassified... | reverse complement strand
CTGGATCTGCGGCCGCCGCCGGTCCCACAGGCGCAAGCCGCGCAGCGCCAGGCCGGCGACCGAGGGCAGCAGGCGCGGCTGCATCAGATCGGGATCGAACGCCTTCATGCGCCGCGCATTCTCGCGGTAGCAATCCTCCACGAATTTTCCGAAACTGAAACCGTCGAGAAAGAAATTCGCCTGCGTGACCGCGAAATCCTTGCCATCATTCGCATTCTGCCCACGCCGCACCAGGCCGAGCAGCCGGCGCGCGGCGCGGCCGTAGAACCACGCCGATTTCAGTGCCCGCGTGATCGCGACATGCCCGCGCCTTTTCTCCCGCCAGGCCATGTAATTGATGAAGAACACGATGTGGCGCGTCTCCTCGAACATCAGCACGTCGAAAATATCGAACATGCCGGACGGCAGAAATTCGGACTGCCGCGCTGTCTTGAAGGCGCCGAAACCCAGGAACGCATCCAGGCACTCGCCGAAGCCGAAATCGATGAAGGCGGTTTCCAGATCCTCGGGGAACGCATCCATCGGCTGCTCGGTCGCGTCGATGCCGTAACGCTCTATCATGACGCGGATCAGGTTCGCGTGGCGGGTTTCCTCCACGCCCTGCAACGCCACCGCCTCGCGCACCACAGGGTCGGACACGTAGGGCAGAAACGCGTTGACGATGGCGCCGGCACGGCGTTCGGTGTGGTACACCTCCTGCCAGAACGGCACGGCGCGCAGGCGGGCGAGTGCCGCGTCATCTAGCTCGGGCCAGGGGAGGGTTTCTGGGTCATACTCCTGATAGGTGTCGATGAACTGGCGGCAGAAGAAGGCCTTGTGCTCTTCGGAGCCGGCTTTGAGAGACATTGCTTATTCCAGTAAGAAAGAAAGCACTTCTTTTTTGAAAAAAAGAAGCAAAAAACTTTTATTCATTAGGCTCAGCGTTACGACCGGCGCGCGCAAGTGTCCAAAAGTTTTTTGGTTCTTTTTTTCAAAAAAGAACATTCTTACTTCCTGAGAAACCGACACGCAAACCGCGTCAGCGCCGGCATAGTCGTAGGCCGCAACAGCCGGGAATCGTAGCCGGAAAACCGCCGGTCGTTCTCCGACAGGCAAAGCTGCATCAGGTCGCGCAGACTGATATCCGTATCGGTCACCGATTTCGCACCGGTCACGGTGAAATTATAATCCTGCGGCTTGGCTTCGTTGCCGTTCCCATCCTCCATGCCGCGCGCCAGGCCGATGCGTTCCCAGCCGAGAAACACCCAGGCGGCAGCAACACGCATTTCGAACCACACGCGGCGCCACCAGGACATATTGCGGCGGTGCCAGGCCAGCCAGTTGGCGAACAGCAGAATGTGCCGGCATTCCTCCTGCATCACCGGCTCGAACGTATCCACCAGCTCCTGTGGAAAAAAGCCCGAGCGCTGCGCCATGGCGAACAGGCCGAAAGCGAAGAAACTGTCGATGCATTCGCTGAAGCCGGTGACGAGGTACGCCCATTCGGTGTGGCGCGGCGCCGGATACGGCGGCTCGGGCTCCAGCGTGATGCCGTAGGCTTCGACGAGGTTGGAGAGAACGGTCTTGTGCCGCCCTTCCTCCCAGCCGTTCAGCGCGATGGCCTCGTGCCAGGCCGGGTCGGTCACGCTGTCGGCGTAGGAAAGCATGCGGATGCGCGCCTTGCCTTCGGTTTGTACCGCGACGTCCCAGATCGGCAGGTTGATCAGCCGTTCGCGCTCCTGCTCGCCGAGCTTGGGCCAGTCGATGATGGTGGGTTTGTAAGGATTAAAAGTTTCGCGGAACATGCGCGCGACCATGTGCTTGTGGGCGTCCGTTCCGGGCCGGATTTTGCCGGTCTCGCTGGATGTCCAGTGCCGGGCCTGGCTGTCGGCAGCTTCGATCAGCGCCGGGTCGGTGGCGCGGGCGTTGGCAAGCTGCAGGCCGCCAGGGGGCGCGGAGAGTGTGGTTGTGGTCATGGAGATTCCTCCAAGGAAGGATTTTTTGAAAAAAGAACATCCTTCCGGATGTAGGCCTACTGAGGTGATTTCATGGGCATCGACATGTCCATTCCGGCCATCGGATCGGCCTGTGGCCCGCCGGCGCCGATCGCCTGCACGCTGACCTGCGCCTGCACGGCGCCCGCATGCTGAAACGTCAGGGTAATCGGAAAAGTTTGGCCCTGCACCAGCGCCTGATGCAGCGACATCAGCATGACGTGATAGCCGCCCGGCGAAAACACCGCCGGCTGCTTGGGGGAAACGGCAAGCGTTTTCACCGGCAGCATCTGTGAGGTGCGGTCGTGCGTCACCGTGCGGTGCATCATCGCCATGCCGGCGACCGGGGTCGTGATAGAGATCAGCTGATCCGGGGCGCCGGTATCGACGACGGTCATATAGACCACGGCCGTTTGCGCCCCCGGCGGCGTGGCCCTGGACCACGCCTGTTGCACGGACATGGTGGGTGACGCGGCGAGGGCCTGCGCTGTCCCTGCGATAAGGGCGGAGGCAATAAAGTATGCTTTGCGCATGGAGGTGACCTTTCGGGTCGAACCCTGATTTGGGGAGCCCTGTTCAAGGGGCAAGGCGGGGCTGCGCGTGCATGCAGCAGCGTCACAGCAATTAGGACTGGCCGGTCAGAGCGCGCGCGGCGGGCCGGTCTTGTAACCGGCGCCGGTAAATCGCGCCCACACCAGGCGCGGCAAGCCGGCCGGGGCCGCGGAGAACACCGAGGGTGCGATGCGGAAGGCGAGCGTTGCAGGCACCACCAGCAAGCCAGCCTGGGCGATCCCCAGGCACAGGGGGCAGGTCGTGCCGCAGGGAGCCTTATGCCTGGCCGGGGCCGTATCGTCGGCCGGCACATGGCAGATTGTCGAGGCAAACGCCAGCGCCCCCGCCCCGTCGGACATTCCCGGCCCGGCCACCACCGCGCCGAGGGCAAGCTGCATGGCAAGTGCTGCCATCGCCAGCCAGAGGCCGACGACGCTCTGAGGCAATTGCATGCGCATGCGTGGATGGCGCGTTTTCACGGCAGGAGACTACACCAGATCGGCGCCGGTCCAAAGCACCCCTGCGCGCCGGCCACCGGTCATTGTCGCGCCTGTACCGCTCTCGCCGCGCGGATGACCTGACCTGAAAACAGCGAAAAATCCACCGGCACATTCTGCCCGCCCGCTCGCAGCGCCTCGGCCGTCCAGCTGTTGCAGGTGTCCAGCAGATCGTAGGTAAGGGCCGAGGCGAAGAAGCGGCTGCCCGTGTATGGGCCCTCGGCGAGCCGCGCCGGCGCGCCCTCCGGTGGTGCAAAACTGGCACGCACGAAGTGTTGCAGCCCCTGCCATTGCGGATCGGTCAGCGCGAGCGTGACGACATCGCGTGCCGCGAACGCCTGATCGGGGGGCACACTCAGGCCGGTGACGAGCATCGCCCCCTGGCCTGGGAGCAGGGCCAGGAGCCAGTCGCCTAGCCAGCGGTGGCCGCGGCTTTGCACAAAAGTCCGGTCACCGAACCCCACGAGCAGCGTTTGCGCGCCGGGAAATTCCGCGGCCAGCGAGCGCAGCGGCGGGGCGAGGTCGGCGGTGGGCAGGCCGATGTCGGTATGGAAGCCGCGCCTGACGACGTAGGCGACTCTCGGCCCCGTTGGCGGCGGCGCCGGAGGCGCTTGGGCGCAGGCGGTGAGGGTTGCCAGCAGAAGCAGGGAAGGGCGGTAGTGGGTCAGTTTGTATCCGCTGTTGGCCGCGTGCTGCGTGTCTGCATTCGAGCACCAGCGCCGAGATAACCAGGATTCGTCACGGTGCATAGCTGGAATCGGAACCACGCAGTTCAAGAACAGGGTTTGCAACGCACCCTGCTGCATGCTGAGCTGGGTCGGTTCTATTTGGGTAGTCGGATTGGAACCTTGACGCCTGCTCGGGGCCGCAAGGGTTGCAGGCGATTTCCCGAACTGACGATGACGCGATCATAGAGATCCCGGGCGGATCTGTTTCGGATCGTGAGCACCAGTGCGAACTTCATGTCTGCGGACCCCTGGCCGCTATGGCCATGTTCGCGCGCGATGTAGCTGACGTCGAAGGCCGGTTTAGCAAGCGAAGATGCGCGCTTTGTCTTTGTACGACTCAAGGTCGTTTCCCATTTCTGCGCATCATTGCGCCGCATATGCTCGGTCGCGTAAAAGTTCTTGGCTGAAAAGAAGGAGTCCGAGGCCGGCACGGTCGGCGTGATAAGCTTCGTTCCGCTGCGATAAGGCGGCGGAATGCGCGTGGTGTCCGGCCGAAACTGGATATCAAGACCACCCCGGGTGTAATTTATTGCATCCTCTGGATCGACTTTGCTGTAGAAGCTGAAAGTCGCCCTGATCTCAACATTACCGGTCAGCCCATCTGGGATCGGCAAATATAGCCGCACTGCGCCGGTCGTCGGCATCTGACGCTGATAGACGATATGCGCTTCGTAATCGTCGCATAGCACCAGGTCGCCTAGGCCGTGAGAAACCAGGCCCCACCCGACCTCGGTCCTAAGCGCTTCGTCACCTGTAGCGTGGTGCACTAACAGCGCCTTGACCGCCGGCGCCCACAGCGCCTCGGCGAATTGTGCGCGCACGCCCGCACCCGATCGCATCACTACCGGCGCGGCAAAGCTCGTCCCCATTGTACCTGTCGCCTTGTAGGGGCCAACTGTGCTCAGCGCCAGAAATGGAGCACCGTGCGAGCCGCCGAACGTTACGAAATCAGGCTTGACATAACCGGGGCTGCGGCCCGGACCGCAGGCGCTGTATTCCGCACGTTTCCAGCCTGTTCCAAAGCCGTCGCTTGCGCCGATGCCAAGCATGTTTACTCCGTCGGAAGGCGGCTGGACGCGATGTAGGCCGGCCGTGCGATCGTTTTCGCCATTATTGCCGCAGGCGACCGTCGCTACGGTCTCTCCGGACGCGAGCAACTGGTCGAGCCTCGCCGTCCAGGGGCTGACATCGTCGTCATCTATGGCGTAAGACGGGCCTAGGCTTATATTGATAAAATTATAGGGTCGCGAAGTTAGGATATTCTCGATGCGATCAAGCACATCGAACGCCTCGAAATCATTGTCGCCTTTGCCAAAGATGCGCCAGTGATCGACGTTCGCATAAGGCTGGAGCACGGCCTCGCCTTCCTTGAGCGGCCCGAACAGAAAAGCCGATGTCACCGCAAGACCATGGTGCTGTCCCGCGGTATTTGGCGCGCCGACGCCTGGCGCGTCGTGCAATGTGACCCACTTCTCAAGCCCATGGCCGTCGGGCAGTCCACCATCGAAAATAGCTACCGACAGATCGGGGGCAACCGCATCCTCGTCGCTGAGTTTGACAAGAAATGGGCTACCGATCGAGCGAGTGACTGGATCGAACGGGACGATCCGCGGTGCCTCACGCAAAACGCGCAGAAACGCGAAATCAAGCACCTCTTCGAGTTGGCCGCGTGGCACGATGATTGGCAGGAAGGCAAGACCACCGACTTGCCGCCATCGATCCAGGCCGCACCAGATTTTGAGCGACCGCATGAACTCTCCAAAGGCGCTCACGACGTCGATGTTGGAGGGGGAATCTGGGTTATGGAGCACGACCTCCATCGGAATGGCATCACGTGAGGCGAAGCGTTTGGTCAATCCTTTAAGGCGGCTTTTCCCGGGGATCGTTATCTTTTCGATCCGCCGGAAATCATCTTCGACCCGATCGTTGCCGGGAATCCAAGATCGCGCCCGCTTACCGAATTCGACAAGAGCGTTCGAGGAACCTGCAAGAAACAGAACTGGTGCGGGCTGCGCCTTGCCGCTTTCCTCCGCCCGAGCGGCTACTACCTTCTCTGGGACTATGTGAGCAGCCCGGCTGCCCAAGTGATATAGGCCGAGTTCTTGGATAAGAGTCGCCGGATAATAGGATTTGGCGAGATAGCTTGGATGAAGGGTTATCTCCAGTGCGGCTTCGCCGCAGGGCAGGGCTAGTTTGGGCAGTGCTTGGATCCTTGCCGCAGTGTTCTCCCACTGCTGCGCTAGGCGGCCCCTTGCCTCAATAAATGAATAGGGATGAGCCTTGTCGCCCATCCCGCGTGGCGGTCGTGCAATCTCTTCGGACAGGTTCTCCCCCTGGCCGATCAAATATCGTGGACTAGCCATCATCCATAGTCCTCTCTAGGTCGGAATGCTTGGTTCGGCTCTTGCGTATCGTTTCGCGAGAAATCCCGATCAGCTCGCTGATTTTGCGAGCGCTGTAACCGGCGTCGGCAAGCAAGCTGGCTACCCGCTTTCTATCGTGAGCGGAGCCGGCGCGCAGGTCGTGTCCGACGCGGTCGAGCAGGACCTCCAGCACGGTCGTGCCGGTGATGGTAGCCCTCCGGCGGATCCATTGGACGGTCCGGGTCAGGTCGCTGAACGACTGGCCGTCCCAAATATTGATGAGCAGGGGCATCAACGGCTCGAGTTGCCCGCTGTCCTGACCGAAAAGACGGTGCAGCACGGTCGCCCGCTCCCCGGCCGACGGCGGACCGAATTCAAGAACGTCGTCGAAGCGCCGCCATACAGCCGTATCGAGTAGCTCGCCGTGATTAGTTGCCGAGATCAGGAGGCTCGTCGCCGGCCAGTCGTCGACTTCTTGGAGCAGAACCGTTACGAGGCGTTTCAATTCGCCAACGTCGCCTTCATCGTCTCGCTTCTTGGCAATCGAATCGAATTCATCGAGCAGCAGAACGGAAGGCACGCTCTTGGCATAGTTCAGCACCGAGCGAATGTTCGCCCCGGTCTTGCCGAGGTAACTGCTCATGACGGCCGCGAGATCAAGTGTGATTAGCGGCCGATCTAACCGGCTCGCCAGCCACCTTGCGCTCATCGTCTTGCCGACGCCCGGCGGCCCGACGAAGAGAAGCGAACGCGTCGGGCCCAGCCCTTGGCGCTCGAGCGCTGAGAGGTGGCTTCTTTCCTCGATGACTTGGCCAAGACGCAGTGCCAGATCGGCATTTAGGATCGGCGGGCCGGCCAGCAGGACCGGATACTCGCTCTTCGCCAGTGCCAGCCGCGAATCTGCGTCGACTGGGACGATCGCCCCGCCCATATCCCGCAATGGGGAGAGCGATGTCGGTCCCAACGCAAGTAGCTCCGACAGTGCCCCCGCGAGCTTGGGATCCTGTTGCCGGAAGCGGCGTATAGACTGGCGGATGTAGGCCTGCACGTCTTGCGACCGGCCCTGCAGGCCAAGTCGCGCGAGATGGACCACATTTTCAGATAAATGAGCGGCTAGGTCCATTGATGCGCGCATCCTCAAGAAAATCAGTAACTCATTGGTGGACTAGTTATAGGACTATATTGGATGTCAAGTCCACAGGGTTAAGCGACCGCCGATTGGCTTATCACGTTTTTACAGCCTGCCGTGGCAGTCCGCTCCGCGGGGCTCCCTGTGCGTCCGTTGGACGATCGACTACTAAGCGGCGCGCCATACGCGGGGTTCAGGCGTGGCCGATGGTCTGACCGCAAAGTCTGAAAGCTTGCCGTTCAATCACGTCCGGCGCTGCACATGAACGTAGGTCGGCGTCCGACATCAGTATATCGAACAGCTGCTTGATCGATTAAGATGAGTGCATTCCTGCTGCACCACACATGTTGCTTGCGTTGGCGGAAAAAGGAATTCAATGCAGCCTACTATCGGCTTATTGGTCTTAGCGGCCCGGCCGCGGTGGCCAAATCAACCCTATCGCTCCCCCTCCTGGCGCGCATACCCCTTGGGCACCTCGAAAACATCCGCCGCCTGCGGGGTGTCGTGCACCGAGACCGCCTCCATCAGCACGCGGTTGCCGGAGGTCGCGCGGAGCAGCACGCCGTCCGGCGCGTAGCAGGCGACAGTCTCGCCGCCTCTGGTGTCTCTGGTGTGCCATTGCGTGCAGGGCAGGCCGGCGACGACCGCCTCGCCCTCTCGCGCAAAGCCGGCGGCCGAGGGCGGCGGGTCGGGGGGCGCGGGCAGGGCGAGGATGGTGCGGGTGTCGTCGCGCACCAGCAGCAGGCGGTGGGCGGCGAAATCCAGCACCATCCAGTTGCCCGACGTCGGCAGATCGACGCGCTGGCGGCGGAGCGAGGCGGACCAGCGCAGGCGTTGCAGAAGGGCAGTGTTGTCGGCGCCGGGCACCGGCACTTTGTAGGTGACGTCCACATCGTGCGTCGGCTGCACCACCGGCACATCGGCGGCCCAGGCGCAGGGGGCGGTCGCCAGCAGGCAGAGTGCCAGGAGGCGGATCACCGCGGCGCCAGGCCGAGTTTTTCCAGCGAGAGCGGACCCATATCGTGAAAATCCCCCGGTAGAGACCAGCTCCAGGGCGGCAACGGCGCGTAACTCACGCTGGTGGCCAGAACGGCGCCGCCGCTGCCGTGGTGATTGGCGAACTCGCCCTTGAGAATGACTCCGCCTTCGGTGATGCAGGCCGAGGCGGTGCCGGAGGGTGAAGACGCCCGCCAGTCCGTGCAGCGGCCGCCGGCCAGGCGCTCGGTGCCGCCGCGGGTGAAGGCCGCATGGCGCAACACGCCCCGCTCCGGGTCGTAACGTGCGATATCCAGCGTGCTGTAAGCCCGCAGCAGCGGCACCAGCACGTGGGCAACGCCGGCCGGACGGTCCACCAGGATGGAGAGCGGCAAATCCTCGCCGGTAATCCGCAGATGAGCGCCGCCGGCCTCGATGCAGACGCGCACCGCCTGCGGCCGCGCGCCGCCGGCGTGGATCATGTAATCGACCGTGACATCACGCACCGGCACCAGCCGCGGCGCCGAGACGGCAGCCGTGCAAGCTAAAAACGGCAGGATGAGGGATACGCGCATGGCCGGCTCAGCCGCTGTTTTAACCGGTGCGATAGGCGCAAATGCCGCGCGGAGTCAAAGTCATGCCGGACAGGCAGGATATGTCGATGTTTTTCGACCATCACATCCATCTGGGCTGAGGGCAAGCAAGGTCTGCTTTTTTGTAATTACCCAGGTCTTCGTCACGGTTGGTGGTCCCGCGGTATCCTCGAAAAACCCGGATGATCCCGGAACCTACGGCAGAATTGTAAGTACTACAGCGGAAAGGTAAGAGCTATTCCAATGGGCCTGACCATGCTGTCGATGTTACGCTCGCGCTGGCTGCCCACAGGGTTCGGCGTAGCCTCCGGCAGCAGCCCGCACATCCGTTTCGCCTTCCGGCCGGTGAATTTCGATGTCGGTACAAAGAAAGTGACGCTGGATCTGGACGGGGTTGAGGCGGTTTTCGATCCGCCCGGCGATGGTCCGCCGCTGGAGGAGAGCGGCACCTGGGCGCTGTTCCGCCTGCTGCGCCATGCCCAGGTGCAGCCGACAGGGAGCGAGCGCGTGCTGCGCGTCACTTTTGAACAGGGCGAGCGCAGAGCGGTGCTCGATCTGAGCACAGAAGGGCTGCGCAACCCGTTCCGTCCCAGCCTGCTGGATCATTTCTCCTGCCCCTCGCTTCAGCAATGAGCGCCGGGGCGCTGGTGGGCTTCGACGGCAAGCTGCCGAGCCGCGGCGATTTCGTCGGCGCCGGCCTGCCGTCGAGTTTTCTCAAGCCGTGGCGGCTTTGGGTGGAGCAGTCGGTGCATGCGAGCCGGCAGATGCTGGGCGAGGCCTGGGTGCCGGCGTGGCTGGAGGCGCCGATCTGGCATTTTGCCTGCGCGCCCGGCGTCGCCGGGCCGGACGCGGTGCTGGGTCTGATATTTGCCAGCGTGGACCGGGCGGGGCGGCATTTTCCGATGACGCTTGCCGCGGTCTGCCCAGGCTTTACGAATTCACCCAGCCTGGATGCGGGTGCGGCGTGGCTGGCCGGGGCAGAGGCAGCAGGCCTCGATGCGCTGATGACGGACGCGGACCCGGCCGCACTTGGGGCGGCGTTGCGCGCGCTGGCGCCGCCGGCCTTGGTCTCGGGCGAGGCGTGCGCCAGCGCATGGCGGACCGATGGCAGCCCCAGGGTGGAACCGGCGAGTCTGGCTTTGCCTGGGCTGCCGCCGGCGGCGTCCTTCGCCGCCATGATCGCCGGCGCTCCTATGGCAGACGGTGGTGCGTAGTTCGCAGTTCGTAGGGTGGGCTTCAGCCCACCCTACTTCATTCCGGCAATGCCAAAGGGCGCTTTGTCAGGCCCATTGCACGACAGAGTCGTTCTCCGGCATGGTGAGCGAGACCGCGCCAGTTCAACACGCACCTGAAGCATGAGACGAAAACGATAGGTCAGCCTGCCGCCCGCTTCAGCGACATGCATACGTGCCCGCAATGGGACGGTGATACGCCGCGTGATGGCACGGTGCATGGCGGCGTGGTCGTGGAGGGCTTTCCGCGGGTGTCAATTGGATGATGCCAGGCAGCCGAGCAATCTCATTGTTACGGCATTAAAACGCAGACGCCATCAAACTATGAGACTTTTCAAAAAAGCCTCCCCTACGCGGCTGCCGGCAGACGTCTGCGGGAGAGATTCCCCAACCGAAACCGCCGCGCCCGCAAGTCCAGCATGACCTCACGCGCCGCATTGCGCCCCGGAATACCGGTGACGCCGCCGCCCGGATGCGCGCCGGCGCCGCAGAGGTACACGCCAGGCACCGGCGTGCGGTGATCGGCAAAGCCGGCGACCGGGCGCATGGCGAAAAGCTGGTCCAGCGCCAAAGCCCCATGGAAAATGTCGCCGCCGGTCAGATGGTAGGTGCGCTCCAGATCCTTGGGAGTCAGCACGCTGCGGCCGATGATGGAGCCGGCGAAATTCGGCGCATACTGGGTGATGGTGCGTACCACCAGATCGGCCGCTTCGTCGCGGTGGTCGTCCCAGTCCCGCCCGTCGGATAGCACCGGACTAAAGTGCTGGCAGAACAGGCTGGCGACGTGCTTGCCCTCCGGCGCCAGCGTCGGGTCCAGGGTCGAAGAAATCCACATTTCGATCATCGGCGCGCTGGCCCAGCCGCCGTCGCGCGTGTCGGTGTAGGCGCGCTCAAGATAGGCGAGCGAGGGCGAAATCATCACCGAGCCCAGGTGCTGCGGGCCGGGCGTGAGGCCCGGCATGGCGGTGAAGTTGGGCAGTTCGGACAAAGCGACGTTCATGCGCAGCGTGCCGGAGCCGCAGCGGTAGTGGGCCATGTCGGCCTTGACGTCATCGGGCAGCAGCGCCTGGTCGAGCAGGCGGCCGTAGAGGATTTTTGGATTCACGTTGGCGATGACCAGGCCGGCGCGGATTTCGCGGCCGTCGGCGAGCACGATGCCGGAGGCGGCGCCATCCTGCGTGGTGATGCGCACGACCGGCGCGTTCACCTCGGTCTGCACGCCGTGGGCGGCACCGGCGCGGGCGATGGCGTCGCTGACCGCGCCCATGCCGCCGATGGCGTGGCCCCAGGCGCTTTGCTCGCCGTTGGATTCGCCGAACAGATGGTGCAGCAGCACATAGGCCGAGCCTTGCGCGTAAGGCCCTTGCAGGCTGCCGACGAGGGCGAGCGAGCCGAACATGCCTTTGACGGCGTCGTGCTGGAAATAGCGGTCCAGAAAATTGCCGGCGGATGCCGTCATCAGCCGCAGCAGCAGGGCGCGGGCGCGGGGCGGCAGGTGGCGTGCGTCGCGCGCGTCGGCGGCGGCGGCGAGCAGACTGCCCATGTCCGCATTCAGGTTCGGCGAGCGGCGCTCCATCAGGGCGCGCACGATGGGCAGCAGCTCGCCGAGGTCGGCATTGAAACGGTCGTAGGCGTCGCCATCGCCGGGATGCAGATTGTCGAGCTGGGCTTTGAACGCCGCGGTGTCGGAGGTTTGCAGCAGATGGCCGCCGTCCAGGCGCGGGGCGAACATGTCGGTCGGGCGCTTGACGATACGCAAGCCATGGTCGCGCAACGCGAGCTCCTCGATGACCTTCGGGCAGAGCATGCCGACGACGTAGGAGCAGCTGGAGTTGCGGAAGCCGGGGTAAAATTCCTCGGTCACGGCGGCACCGCCGAGCACCGGCCGTCCCTCGAACACTTTGACCCGCAGGCCGCGCTGGGCGAGGTAGGCGGCCGTGGTCAGGCCATTGTGGCCGCCGCCTATGATGACGGCGTCGAGTTGCTCGGCCATGGTTGTACCTCTATCTGTCTGTATGGACAGATAGTTATATCTTCGCACCTCGCCTGTCAACATGTTACGCTTTTGCGCGAGGGAGGTGGGGATGGCGGTCAGGGAGGATATGCGCCGCGCGCGCGGCGAGGCGACGCGGCGGGTGCTGATCGAGGCGGCGATTGATTCGGTGGGGCGTCACGGGCTGAGCGGCACCACTTTATCGACGGTCGCTGCGTTGGCGGGGATGTCGCGGGCCTCCGTCGGGTTTCATTTCGCCGGCAAGGAGCAGTTGCTGGCGGCGGCATTAGAACATTGCTTGGACCTGTATGACGCGAGTTTGCGTGCGGCGCAGGATGCGGCGGCGCCTGGCGATGCGGCGCGTCTGGCGGCGATCGTGCGGCATGATGTGGGGTTTCCGGTGCGCTATCCGGCGGTGCTGGCGTTGTGGTTCGCGGTGTGGGGCGAGGCGCAGGCGCTTGCGCTATACCGCGCGGGGACGCTGCCGCACGACCGGCGCTACCGCGATGCGATTTGCGGGCTCGCGGCAGCGATTGCCGGGGATGGACATGTTGCCGGCCAGTTCGCAGCACTGCTCTCGGCGGCAATTTTCGGCATGTGGCTGGAGCATCATCTCGATCCGGATGCTTATGATGTTGAGCGGAATCTTTCGGCGGCTTTGAGTTTGGTCGATGGGCTGGCGCGATAGCGACTTCGGTGCTCAAGCCTGCGGGTTTGGCGTTCTGTCGAAAAATTCAGAGCGAAACCGCGAAGGCGCGAAGTTTTGCGAAGGAGCACTCGTAGCGTGGGTTTTTGACCCACGTCTTTCGACGTCCAGGCGTGCTGTCCGTGGGTTAAACCCCATGCTACCCCATATCTTCGAAGAACTCGTGAAGCGGCGGACCATCCGGTGAAGCCAAGAGTGTCGATGTGTCGGTTACGTAGTGCAATTCTAGATGGCCCTCGGATCCGTAATCGGTAATCGTGCGAACTCCGTCTAGAACGCACAACATTCCAAAAATCGCATCATCGACTGCATCTCGAATACAACTTTGTAGGAGATAGCGAGCCTGGCTATCCAGCGCGTTGAACCATTTTGATCTATCCATTACTGCTTGACTTGAATTTCTGCTAGCGGGCTGAGTTAACCTCGCGAGCGTTCCGGAGACGGCTTGGTCGCGCACTGCAATCGTAAGCCTTTCGACAAAATCTCGACTATCCATGGTCAATCCTATTTTCAAACTGCATCGTGACGTATGGTTCGATTGGGCTATTACAAAAAATATGGCTTCTGAAGGTCAGACGCAAAAGCAGGCGCGCTGAGACGTAGGTAGAGTGCCCGCGCAGCCCAACCGCAGTCCCGCATTCCGCTACGCTTCATGCGGGCTACGAGGGTGGGCTTATGCGAGCACGCGCGCAATCCAGCCCGCGGCGACCTTGTGTGGTGGGCTGAAGCCCCACCCTACGACTGTGTCGTTCAAATGGGATCGTTCCAGGATTTCTGATCACGCGGCAAGTCTGCAAGCGGATCAAAACATCGGATGTTTGGTGAAGCGCCGTCATTCCATTGCCAAAGCACCAGGTTAAGTCCGGACGCCTGGACCGACGGTACCCGGAGTCCGTGCCAACCAGCCGCGTGCGCGGCGCTGGCAAAATCCCAGCCCGGTGGCCGCATCCGCTGAATGTCGCGTAACGTTTTCCAGGGTTGCCGAAGAAAGCCGGTATCTATGCCAAGAGCTTGTTGAATTGTGGTGTCTGTGAGGTCGAGAATATGGCCGCCACGGCATCAAGCCGCCAGGTCACGGGTAGGCGCCGTCCCGCAAATCCTCGAGATGTGCCAGCACAGCATCGGCGTGCCCGGCTTCGACCAGGTCGAGCGCGGTCTTGCCGTCAAAGCCGGCGATCGGTTGATGGCGGAACCAGACAATCGCCCGGTCGGCATCGCCGGTCAGTTGCTCGGCGGCGGTCAGGATGCGCACCATCGGCGCCAGGCTGTTCTGGACAGAAGCAGAGTCCGGCCGCCGGGTCAGGCTGTTGCGAGGCACGTGTGCCAATTTGGCCAGGCCCGCGAGCGGCAGGCGTAACCTTTCGCTCATGCGTTGCGGGGAGACAAAATCCCGTTCGCGAATGTCGGTCAGAAGTGCGGACAGCATGCGGCGATTCTTATGTGGCGCTGAGGTATATCTGGCATTCCTGCTGTGCGAAAACAGGTGTGGGCAGGATGCTCATGGTAGCACGCCGGCAATCCAGTCGTCGATCAGGCGGCGGGCGATGGAGATGGGCGGGGGGAGGACGAAATCCTGCGGGGCGGCCAGCTCGGTGCGGGTGAACCAGGCGGCGGCGGTGAGTTCGTCGGGGTCGATGGTGATGTCCTGCGTTGTGGCGGTTGCCGTAAAGCCCAGCATGATGCTGGCGGGGAAGGGCCAGGGCTGGCTGGAATGGTAGCGCACGCCGGTGACGCTGATGCCGGATTCTTCGAAAACTTCGCGCGCGACCGCCTCCTCCAGCGTCTCGCCGGGTTCGACGAAGCCGGCGAGCGTGGTGAAGACGCGCATGTCGCGGAAGCGGGCCGGCTGGCCGAGCAGGGCGCGGTCGTTGTGGGTGACGAGCATGATCACGGCGGGGTCGGTGCGTGGGAAATGGTGTGCGCCGCAGCCGGTGCAGGCAAGAACGTGGCCGGCGTCCTGCGCGATGCAGGGGGCGCCGCAGGTGCAGCAGAAGCGGCTGCGGCTGCGCCAGTGCATCAGGCCGCGGGCGTGGGCGAGGATGGCGGCATCCCCGGCGGGGAGCAGGCCGCCCATGCGGCGCAGATCCTCGAAGCTTTCGGCCCCAAGGTTTGGCAACGGCGTGTCCCAGGCGCTGGCGTCGAAGGTGAAGATCATCGCGTCGCCTCGCGCGCCCAGGAATGCCCAGGGAGCGTTTTCGGGAACTGCCTCGGTTTTTAGATAGGCGGGTTCGAACTGGTTCGTGTCTGTGCGTCGGACCAGGTTGCGGCTGCGCCAGACGGGGGCGAAGAGGGCGTGGCCGGAGGCGCGTTGCTGGTTTATCCAATCGGCATCCCGCCGTTTGGCATCCATGCGTTCAAGTGGACTATTGGAAAAAGCATTCACCGATTGTGATTCCTAAAGTGTAAAAGTTTTTTGGTTCTTTTTTTCAAAAAAGAACTGCTTTCTTTCTTTCTGTATCGCCCGCCGTGTGTTTTGGTGGGCTGAAGCCCACCCTACGGCCTACGGGCGCAGGGTTGTGACGCGGGGGCGGTTGATGACGCGGGCGCCTGGATCTTCGCGGGGTACGTGATCCTGCGTCACCAGGCTGAGGTTGGGGTTGTAGAACGGATCGCCGGCGCGCAGCAGCGCGCCCCAGCGGTCTATCATGGTTGCCGTGTCCTCCGGATGGAAAACCTGCTGCGTCAGGCTGCGGGTGGCGGATTCATAATGATAAAGCATCGTTGTGCCGTCGTAGAGAATTCGCAAGCCGGCGGCGCGGATGCGCAGGCAGAGGTCGGTGTCGTTGAAGCCGATGGGCATGGCCTCGTCGAAGCCGCGGAGTTCGTTGAACAAGGATTTGCGCAGCATCAGGCAGGCGCCGGTGACTGCGGAGAAATCGCGTGTCGAGGTCAGCGAACAATTATAGCCGAGGTTACGGCGGCCATGCTCGTCCAGATACACGGGCTGGAATTGGAGCGCGTGATCGGCGGAGTCGTTGAAGCCGAGCACCACGCCGGCGTGCTGTACGCGGCGGTCTGCGTACATGAGCAGCGCGCCGACGGCGCCGATGTCCGGCCGCGCGGCGAGCGAGCGCAGGCGGGGGATCCAGCCTTGCTGAGTCGCCTCGATGTCGTTGTTGAGGAACAGGACGAAATCGGCGTCTCTGCCGTGGCGCGCCACGGCCAGATTATTCATGGCGGAAAAATTGAATGGGCCTTCGTAGGGCATGACGATATGGCGGGCAGAAATTTCTTTGAGATAGGCGAGGGTTTCCGGATCGTCGGACTCATGGTCGATAACGACGAGGCGGTAGCGGCAATCCTGCGATGTGCGTTCGATGCTGCTGACGGCTGTGCGGAGCAGGTCGAGCCGGTTGCGTGTCGGGATGACAATGAGCACGAGGCCGCCGGGGTCCGGCCAGTCGATACGGTACTGGTTGAACCAGACGCCTTCGCGCGCGCGGGCGCCGGTGCCCAGCCGGTCGAGGTGGCGTTGCAGCGCGCCGATGGTGGCGGCCGTGACCTCGGCTTTCTTCGCATGGCCGGTGCTGCTGCCATGGGTGCGCCAGCGGTAGAGCACGGCGGGGACATGCGCCAGTTTTTGGGCGTTTTCCAGCACGCGCAGCACGAAATCCACGTCGGCCGAAATTTTGAGGCTCTCATCCCAGCCGCCGATCTTCTGTGCCAGGTCGGTGCGCACGCAGACCATGTGCACGATATATGGATGGCTGAGATAATAATCATGGCTGAATGCGGGGCGCAGGCGGAATTCGGTGATGGCGCCGATATTCTCGTCGGTCAGCGCTTCGTCGCTATACAGCATGTCGGCGCCGGTTTCCTGCGCTGCGCGCAAGAATTGCCAGGCGCAGTCGGGCTCGATCGTGTCGTCATGGTCCATCACCGCAACATAATCGTAGCGTGCGGCGCGCAGGCCGAAATTGACGGCGCGCGCAATGCCGACGTTGTCGCGCGAGGTGAGCACGCGCACGCGGCGTTCGCGGGCGGCGTAGCTGGCCAGCACTTCCTGCACATGCGGCAGTGTGGATCCGTCATCGACGCAGATCAGTTCCCAGGCGTCGCAGAATTGCTGGCGCACGCTCTCCAGCGCCTCGATCAGCCAGGCGCGTGGCGTGTCGTGCACGGGCATGATGAAGCTGATGCCGCGGCCATGGGCGCGAAAATTCAGCGCCCGTTTCAGCCGCGGCAGCACGCCCGGCTGCAAGGTCTGGCGGCGGTGGAGGAAGCGCAGCAGGTTGCGGTTGATGGTGACGCGGATGGGCGAGCCGGGCAGCACCAGGTTGGTGCCGGCGACGCGCGCCAGAATTTCGTGGCCGAGCAGGCGTTCGAAATGCGGCGCGATGTCGATCTTGAAGGCGCACATGCCCCCGGCGAGGCCTGCGTCCAGCAGGTCGCCGCGGAAACTCTGCGCCGGGCCGGAGCCCAGGATTTCGCCCTCGGGGCCCACGATGTCGATCATCACCGGCTCGCCGGGCCGGGTGCGGTCGAGCGCCCAGCCGTGCGCTGCCATGCCGTGCAGCGTGTCGAACATGCCAGTCAGGCCAGGCACCGGATCGATGGTGAGCGGGCTTCCGGCGAGGTGGGTGGCGGTGCCGGCGAGGCGCACGGCGATGGTGCGCCTGGCAGCCGGGTCGGGGTGCGGCGGCAGCGACACTTCGAATGCCGAGTTGCCGTCGCCGAAGCCGAGCACGCGCAAATCGTCGCGCGGGGCGCCGGCGGTGATGGTGGCGACCAGCCGCGCATCGACGAACACGTCCAGCGCGATGCGCTCGTGCGGATCATTCAGCGAGACGGCCCAGCCTTCGGCATGGTGCGCGCTGGCGGCATCGAGGCAGCCGAGGCAGCCGAGCGCCTCGGCTGCTATGCGCCCCACCTTTGTGTCGAGCAGCGTGCCGCCGATGCGGGCGGTGAGCTGCACCGTCTGGCCAGGGCGCAGCAGGGCGGCAGGTTGCAGGGCGAAATGCCAGCTTGCCGCCGGGCCGACGCGCAGAGCGAGGCCGCGGGCCGCGACGGCGCCATCTTCCATGAGTTCGATGCCGAGGTCGGGGGCGAGCCAGGGGGCGGCGGTAAAACTGCCGCGCAGCAATCCCTTGTGCAAGGTGACGGGACTGAGTTCCACGCCATAGCATTCTGCCATCGCCCAGGGGGCGGGCAGCAGCGAAGCGCCGTCGGGCAGGCTGACGACATCGACGGCTCGGAACAGAAGCTGGCGTGGCAGTGGCCAGGAAAATTCCACGCCGCCCTCGCGCGCGGCCACGCAGCGCGCGCTGCCATGCCAGGTGCCATCGAACCAGAGCCCGACCGTGCTGCCGGGCTTCACACCGGCGAGCGTGCCGCTGAGCACGCCATCGGGCCGGCAGACCAGGGAGGGTTCGCCGGTCGTTTCGGTGTCGCTTGGCCTGGGTTCAGCGTGCTCCATGATAAACTCTTGCCGCGCACGCGAGAGAACGCAAGCGCCCTCTCGCGTGGCAGATTTTTTATCCGCCCCATGGCGCCGCTGGAGCGGAAGAGGCGGATGAGAAATCCGCCCACGAAGTCGTGCCCTGTAACGCGCCGCCGCACGCAAATGCTTGCCGAGCGCCCCCCCCGCGGTGCATAGGTCTAGCAATCGACACAGGCGAGACGGCAGCACGCATGCGAATCCTTTTGACCGGCGGATGCGGTTTTATAGGCTCGGCGGTGGTGCGCCATCTCATCGCCCACACCGGCCATAGCGTGGTCAATGTGGATAAGCTCACCTATGCCGCCTCGCTGGACGCGCTGGAGGACGCCGCCACCAGCAAGCGTTACACGCTGGTGCATGCGGACATTGCGGACGCGGCCGCCATGGCCCGCGCCTTCGCCGAGCACCGGCCCGATGCGGTGATGCATCTGGCGGCCGAAAGCCACGTGGACCGCTCCATCGACGGGCCTGGCGAGTTCATCCAGACCAACATCGTCGGCACTTTTACACTGTTACAAGCTGCCCGTGCCTACTGGAACACGCTGGACGGCGAGAGCCGTGCAAACTTCCGGTTCCACCATGTCTCGACCGACGAGGTTTTTGGCGCGCTGGCGGACGGTGATCCGCCCTTCACCGAAACCACGCCCTATGATCCGCGCAGCCCTTATTCGGCCAGCAAGGCGGCATCCGACCATCTGGCGCGGGCCTGGATGCATACGTACGGGCTGCCGGTGATCGTCAGCAACACCACGAATAATTACGGCCCCTGGCAATTCCCCGAAAAGCTGATCCCGCTCATCATCCTCAACGCGCTGGAGGGCAAGCCGCTCCCCGTCTATGGCGATGGCGCGAACATGCGCGACTGGCTCTATGTGGAGGATCACGCCCAGGCCCTGGTGCAGGTGGTGGAGCGCGGCACGCCCGGCCTGACCTACGCCATCGGCGCCAGCCAGCCGCGCCGTAACCTCGATGTGGTGCACGAGATTTGCAGCATCCTGGACGAGCTGCGGCCCGACCCCGCCGGCCCGCGCGTGCGATTGATACAGTTTGTAACCGATCGCCCCGGCCACGACCATCGCTACGAGATCGATGCGGGGTATGTTGCACAGGCGCTCGGCTGGCGGGCCGCGCATGATTTCTCCGCCGGCCTGCGCCGGACCATCGGCTGGTATCTCGATCATGAGGCCTGGTGGCAGGGCATACGCGGCAAAACCTACGCCGGGCAGCGGCTCGGTACGGCGCAAACGGGGGCGAAGGCGGCATGAGTACCAAGGGCATCGTGCTGGCCGGCGGCTCCGGCACCAGGCTGCACCCGATGACGCTGGCATCGTCGAAGCAATTGCTGCCGGTATATGACAAGCCGATGATCTATTATCCGCTGACCGTGCTCATGCTGGCCGGCATACGCGATATCATGATCATCTCCACCCCGCAGGATTTGCCGCAGTTCCGCCGGCTGCTCGGCGACGGCAAGTCGCT
>Ga0116227_10008316_pt1 | contig 19661 bp, 13 predicted proteins | sample S1TSphgellanicum_FD_89693 | JGI IMG/M metagenome (GOLD analysis project Ga0116227, IMG submission 89693) | Host-associated microbial communities from peat moss isolated from Minnesota, USA - S1T2_Fb - Sphagnum magellanicum MG | ecosystem: Host-associated > Plants > Peat moss > Unclassified... | reverse complement strand
ACATTTGGAATACTTAGATGTGCACATTCAAATCTATGAACTTCAATTGTTGTATTTTGTGCAATGCCCTTCAAAGACCACAACCCTAATACAACAAAACACTCAACATTTTTCAAACACTTATAAGAATGTTCACAAACTTGAAATGAAAATCTAATGGTTCCTATTAATGGAGTAATTCGTTGCAACACTTTCATTCAACACTCTTTTCATTTTTTTCATTGAAGTTCTACCAAATATCTATATTCAATGGGACCTAAGCAATAACATTTTCACAAATATTAGCAAATATATTATTATTAAATTGTTAATAATGCATTTGCACGCATTTGTGAAAATGCATCCATGGTAGAAGGGTCAAAGTGAGCAACTCCACAACAACCACGTTCAAACAAACTTAAAGGCATTAAATTCTTCATGGTAAATTTGTGTTTCAAAACAATCACACCTCAAATCCACAACAATTGAAGTTAAAGAAGTTGTTGCAAAATCAAACTTGCCAACAATATTGAAGTTTTATTCAAGGACCTAAAGGATTAGTGGTGCAACAAGACCAAAAAAAAAATTTGAAAATGAAAACGGTGGAATGTGGACACAAAAGGTGCTGCAAAACATAAACCTTAATGGGAAGAACATCCTATGTTGACATGCTTGTGACATGGCATTGCATGACATATTGTTTGTATGCTTTCCATGAGGATGGGTATAACATGGCAAGTTACGATTTTCGCATAACATGATGATGTGAAGGTTACACAAACAATGTCATTGCGATCATGAAGGGGAAGGCTAATAGGAATAGGTTGGGGCAAAATATGTTTAGTCAATATGGTGACAATAGTATTTTCCAAGCCCATTTCATTTCGTTTCTTTGGCATGTTCCATATTTTCCTCCTTCTAGCTATCTATGCAAGTTATTCTATGTTAAGGGTTAGATGACCTAACACCCACCAATGCACCATCCATTAGAAACACACTATGAGTTAGTATATAATTCAAATTAATGAATTGTGGGAATATCTAAAGTTCTTTTGTTGTTGTTGGTGTGATGGGCCTCTTTGATTGGCCCATCAACAAAAATATGTCATCAAACTTTAGACATTCTTGAAATGGGTATATTGTAATGTTTACCCTTGGGCTACCTATATAGATGCACAAGAGAAAATCTTTTGGAGAAGGATGTGGGATAGAGTATTTGGGAACAACATGGGGACCTAATAAATAACAATTGGGGAACCTTGGTGTGAACATGATGAAACTACATGGAACACATTGGGGAACACATGCATGTGGATGCTTAGTACTTAGCTAACCACTGTAGCTTGTATGCTGTGCTGGTGGGTGCTGTGTCCTCAGGTTAACAGGAACATGGACCAAGGTAGCCTACTCCCCCCTTCCCAATAAAAGTGCACTGGCTTCCAAACCTGACTTGGGTATGGAATGCAGACAGAGGCTAAATACCAAATCTGGACTGGATTCTGAATCCTGATACCAAATCCGAGTGATTTGCTGATTGTTTGTTTTGCTGTCCAAAAATCTAGCAAGATTAGTAGATTTTGCACTAGAAAAACAAAAAACAAAAAAAAACAAAATGTTGAAAAAGAAGAAGAAATTGTACCCCACAAAAATCACTGGAATTGAGAATTTTTTAGCATTTAGACATGTACTTTTTCTTTGATGAATTGAAGGTTGTGAGAAATTTGAAAAGTTTCACAAAGTTCAGACCTCAAAAAATTGTAGAAAGGAATAATTTGTCACAAATTTCCATGCTTTAAAAAAAATTGTCAAAATTCGGAGAAAACAATTCTTTCAGGGAAATTTTCATCACATTTCATGACAGTTTAAAAGAAATAAAAATTGGGTCAGATTTTCATCAGTTTGGTCAATATTTTATAAACATACTTCACCGATCAATAGGTACTAATTTTTTTCCAGATGCTTGCTAATGATGCTACATTGGAAAACTCAATAAAAAAGAACACTCTTCCTCATACTCAGGAGTGAGGTTAACTGAGAGGAAGGGGGAGGGAGACCCATATATAAAAATTATAATATATTATTTTACTCAAACCTCTTTTAAAGCATCTCCAGTGGTGCTCAGTATGTGACCCTACAAAAATTATTTCTCACATCCAAGTTTTGGTTATTTACTTTTTTCCAACCTCACCCATAAAACTAAAATCAAGAATGCAAATATGTGGGAGACTACCAATAGCAAACCACCTGGACCAATCATTATGGTTGCCTGATCAGAAACCAGAAAGCAGCAGCCAGCAGTCAGTAGCAGCAGGAGTCAGTCAGATCATATCTGTTTGGACTCTCTCTTTGGCAGGCGTTTCGCTTTGCTGTGCGGTTTCCAGCCTCAGCAAACTGTGCAAAAAAATGCTGGGACAAAACCATTTTGCTGAGTCAACTGGCATGTTTTGACTTTTCTTCATCCAATTTTAACTTGCAGTGTCACAAATTCAGCACCGGCGGAGTTTGCTCTTACGCCATCAATTCAATCCCTTTGGAGTCGAATTTTTAAAAATTAATTTGTGTCAGTCAGAAAATGGTTTTTGGTACTCCTACCTCTCATATTTAGTGCTAAGAATTTTGAGAATATTTATTCCATTTGTAACTAAATTCTCTAAAAAAATTCTTTGGAGTCAAACTTTTATTTCTTTACCCTTTATATAAAAACTAATATCAGTTTGGAAGAGGACTCCATTTCCAGTTCCGAGTGATTTAAAGAATTTGATGGTGAATTTGAAAGCCTAACCCTGCAAATCCCTCGGCTACGGGCAGCTGGTGAAAATTTCTTAACCTGATGAAAATTTTGCCAAAAAGTGAAATTAAAAACCAAGAGTTTGAAAATGGAATTTTTTTTTAGGGTTTTGGTAGCTGCCCAAAGGCGAAAATAAAACAAAAAATGCCAGATTTCTATGTTTGGTTTTTTTGTAAGTAGCCAGAAATATAGAAAATGACTAGTATCTTCCTTCTTGGGACAATAGCCAGTTTTTTCTACATCTCCCAATGCATGATGGTGACTTTAGCCACATAAAAATTCTTTAAACACGATTGGACTCGCCTAAAGTGTAAATCCGGTTCCCTACAAGTCTGAGAACCCCTGCCCGGGTATCACTCAATACCCGACCAACACTGGGTGAAACTGGCCTTCAAATTGGCTGAACGGATTTGGGTTAGCCTATGAAAGAGCTCTGTAAAGTCAGCCTGACTTTCACAGGGAGTTTCATACCCTGTTGTTATTTTGATACCCAGTTCTTAGTTGTCTGGAAAGTCAGCCTAACTGTGGGTGAAATTGGAAAAGAGTTGACTGGGGATGGGGGCACCTCTGACTGCCTTTAAAATAGGACAGTCCACTTTTTTTTGGGGTTGGGCAGGCGCAAACGAGTCACTACAGTAAAAGTGGGGAATGCACCAAAATCAGTGCCTTCCCCAGTTTCGCCCTGTCTTTTCGTCCCCAGTTTCACCTTGTCTTTTCTTCCTTGAATGGGGTCATAAATCCAAGAGATTAGAGGATATTTTTTATCACCTAGAAAGGAGCCCAAAGAAATACATGTTGAGAACTTCTTCTAGCTTCAAATAGACCATTGTAGTGGACATTTTTTGTACAATGTAGACTGACACAATACCATGGAATTTGTTCATTCACACTATGGGTGAAAACAAACTAAAGTAGAGAGCAAACAATGGATGTAAAGACTTTTCATAGTCTAAAATAAGTTTGGCCAATATCTCAAAACAAACAACCATTCTTTTTAAAACTAACAATTTTCAAATTCAAAACATCAATGAAAATCCTATGTGTTATCAACATGTTAAAAAAAAAAAAAAAAAATTCATCATTATGTAATTCTCAAGGACTTTTTCAACAATTTAGGTCACACACTTCCAAAATTGCTTAGAAGATTTATTTCACATTGAATTACACCATTTTAGACTTAAATTCATGATATCATTCCACACAAAAAAATTACAGGCTTTAGTATAGGTCATTATGCATTTATGAATCCATATTGCAAATTGTGACAATCCATTTTCACTAACTTAGAAAGTCCATTTTGAATTCATAATATGATTTAAAAATTTATTTTTGCAATGTCAACTACTTGCTTCATACCATTTAAATATGAATAATTCTTATCATATTAATATCAAAATTATATGAAATTTAATTATCAACACACCTCTTGAAAAAAACTACATTGACACCAAAAAATGGACACCTTAATGTGTTTTCACCCCTACCTAAATGACTCACACAAATGGTCATATATCTTTTGTTGCAATCCACAATAGCTTGGGGCATTCTATTATACCCATCTATTTTGTGATAATAATAGTCTTCTACATAAGCAATAGGCTTTATAATTAGATAGTGTGTGTCATCAATGGCATATTGCACATTAGGTAAAATGCACCAATTCTTGAAATTTTTTGTTATAATAATCACTAATGGAGCATGTGTTGTTGGCCTAGATGTGAATTGGTTACCCAACTAATTATTTTTTCAATTTTTTAAAAACTAATTTAATTGAATTTCCAAGGATAGAAATTACTCAAAATTCAATATCTCCCACACTTGAGGTTTAAGAATTTCCAAATCACCCTCATGAAATCCTACTCAATGAAGGCTTTCCAAAAATGTCAAAGTGCACCCAAATTCCCATATAAACCTTGTTTTGATTTAAACAAAAAATTTAGTGAGAATTTTGTTCAATATTCACTAACTTATCCAATGTAGGTTGAAACATTATGAAACAAACCCAATTCACCCCTCCTCATTGAGGGCTTTCCAATGGTACCAAGATCAAGGCAAGAGGTGCCATGGTTTGGGAGATCTCAATGTGACAAACAAAACAAATAAACTGCCTTCCTTCAAGATAAATTGCCCCACCCTTAAGCTGCATTATCGATCCTTAAACACATCATTTAATGCATGAAAAAATTCATGCAAGACATTGAGAGACATGGCACCTACCCCTAAACCTTCCTACATGTGAAGGTTGTTTAAGGGTTGCTTCAATAAATTTACAATCACCAATCCACTTGTGCATTTTAAGATAAAAATGTTAACTAATATATTACAATGAAATAGGAGTGCTTTGAAGAACCACCATCTTGATTTCTTCTTTGACCTAAGACAAAACAACATCAAATGTTGCATGCCACATGTGTGAGTATGAATATTAGTACCATGACGAGTTCAAATTTTTTGTCAAAAATAATTATTTTATTTTGAAGATTTCATGTTGAAAATAAAATATTCATGAATATATATATCTTTTAAAACGTTTCTTCACAAAAAAAAATTCTTTCAAAAAGAAAATTTCAATAATTTTGAAAATAATATATTTTATGTCAAAAGTACCAAGGTATAATGGTAATGAGATGATCATCTAAGCTAACATATTTAAGTTTCATATTGAGCACACATTGTTTTATGTCAAAATTGCCTCTTCAAGCCAACAATAACTATAAGCCATCACCCATTCTAATAAAAGGAATTTTGAAGGATCCAAATTACCCAAAGCTGTCATAAAGGATAGAAAGCTTTTCAAGTGACCTAGTGGGGCTCAACTAATTTTTAAAAAATGAATTTTTTGATGTAGCCAAAATGATGATCATTGACAAGAAGATTTAACCAAATTGGATTATAAACTAGATATGAATTTTTTAAAAATATTTTTAAAAGTATTTTTGGCTACTTTTTGGAAGAAAATATAAAAAATTGATCATTTTTACTATGTACCCTCATTTCTAGTAATTGAAACCGCCAAAATCACTTCATTTTCATATTTTCATTTAAAATTTCATCTTTTGGCAAAATCGGCAATGTTCAACCTGCCTAGATGGGGTATGCTTGCCACACAAAATCTAAAAGATAATTAAGTAGATCTTGGATGTAAACGTGGTTTAGTACAAAATACCTTGATGTAATAAAACTTTACACAAATAATAAGGTTATTTGTAAAGTAGGTAGGATAGGGGTTCTCCTATTGAATTTGGCCAAAACAAGGCAAGAATGGTAAGAACAATAGGGGAGACAAGAAAAAAAAGAAAAACACTAGGTCAAATTATAAAATCCATTAAAACCGATCAAAAATCGATGGGCACCATAGTTGAATTGCATGTTTTGCAATTTCTTTGGCAACAATAGTGAAGCACTTTGTTTGTGAGTTTTGATTTTGTGAATCTTGATGGCACTTCAAGGTTCAATTGTGAAAGTTCACCTCTAGTTTTTTTTTGACACAAAGTTTTTACATTTGATGGGATGTGTGAATGCTCAACATACACATATGTTTTGCATTTTGTAAGTCACATAAAGCTCTTCTTCCTTGTTTTCTTTCTTTATGGGTCTTTGTGTTTTTGCGATTTTGTGATCTTTTGGTGCATCATCGCAATCAACCATGAAGCTTGATGAGGCATTAAGAAATGGAGGGATTACATAGATGTACACATATTCACTATGATTGGGGAATTGTTGTTTTGAGTGTGTAATTAGCTTGTTAGTGTTGTTTGTTTTTTGATTTCAAAACAAACCTTTGATTTTGGTTCTAACTTTTTTTTCTTTTTGTGGAGTATTCAGTTTAGTCTTGAGACCAATTATTTGGACTTCTAATTTTTTTGATTTCAATCATTCTCACAAAGAATTAAAAACTAGTCCAACTTAGGACTAGGTCTAATTCCATCTCCATTATACATAATTAAACTTTTTTTTTGGGTGATATACTAGTTTGTTCAACTAGCACACCAATTCAAGATAGAGATTAGGTAATATTAATTATGTACAATTAATCAAATGTAATAATAACTTGCCTAAAATGTAATGCCATATGATTTGGTAATCTTATTCATTTCATGAGGAGATTAAATTAGATTTTAAACTAAAGCTTTGAAGAGATGGTATATAATTAGTGCACAATAGGGCTTAGGCTCTTAAGGCTTAAATTTTCACACTAAACATGATCTTTCTCCAAAAGAGTTGACGTCAACGATATCTCATGGTCATTGCAATTTTTGTGCTAGAGTGAATGAACAATCAATAGCAAACCATGAGGTAGGTATGGATGATGGGTGAATAGAAATCACTTTTTCATTGGTTTCATTTCCAAGCTAATCATTGGGGTTCATCATTTTCCAGAGTGTGAAAAATAGAAATAAAAAATGGTTAAAATATTCCCATTTTTTTCTGAAAATTTGCCAAATATCTGATTTTAGTTTGGTAGCATTTTAAAAACTAGTTTCTTTACTATTTAGACAGGTTCTCAAAAACTTGTTGTCATTTAATGCTAAATCCCTCTTGGAGATGCTAGCCAATGATGCAAAAAATTTAAAAAAAAAAAAAAAAATTCACTACTGGGGTTAGGGTTAGCTCAATTTCTATGTTACTAGCAACCTAGTAACAACCTACTAGCTTACTTACCTATCTACATATTGGACCAATCCTTTACATGGTAGGTTACCAATGTGAAACATGAAATAGATTATGATATATGATCATACATATCTATACTATGGTTAATTTCATGTTTCACGACCTATATATATATATATATTGTGGTCTTTATGTCAAAGAATGTGCCCTTAGGGAATGAGCCATAGGGCCAAACTAGAAGGCCAAATGTGTTCTTGGGAATAGCTATCTAAGAGCACCATTAAATCTGTGCTAGAACTGTACATACTGTATTGTTAGGAGTTTATTGGGTTGGATTCATGGGCTTTTCCCTCAAATTTGCTGAAATTTTTGTGAATTTTTTCCCCAAAAAATGGAAAAATTAATTGAATTTTACACTACAAAAATTCTCCACTTTTTTGGTCAAAAAGTGATTTTTTTTTCCCAAGAAAATTTTTAATAAAAAAGTCTTTGAGCTTTGGAATATGTTGGAAATGACTCAAAGCAATATGAAAACAAATAGCAAGTTGTAAATTTGCAATCCACCAAGTTTCTTTGTGATTTGCACACAGATTCTTTTGCTTTTCATCTTAAAACAGGATAGAAAGACCGACCTTTTATTATTTTAAAGAAAAACCACAAAAGCTTTTATTGGGTATTTTATGCTGCAATTGCTTTCGTTGGGAACAGGAAAAAAAACCATATTTCCCATTAGATTTCAGCTGGGACTTTACTTTTACAGCGTGTGGTGCATGTTTTTTCTTGTGTCTTCAATTTCCTCCTTCTTGTGTACATTCCTCCTTCCTCCTGGAAAGGAAAAGGAAAAAAAAATTCATTTTGCTTTGTGGGAGATGGGCAGTTTTGCACCTGATCTGCAAAAGCAATCCATATTGAAAATAGAAAACCTCTACAATTTGCCCAAAGATGACTTTACACCCACCAATTTTCCACCTCATTGGCTACAATAGACACCATTCTATATTGATCGGGTTAATATATCACAAAATATATCTCTAATATCACAAAAATTGGAAAAAATCAATTGAAGCCACACCAAAATCCCAACTAAAGTTTACTCCTTTGACACTACGTGGAAAAGCTTAATCTATGCATGCAACAATAATGATAAAATCCCATAAAACCTAATGACCCCAAGGCTAGATACATGCACTTGAATGCAACCTTTTCTCCAGATCATGTAACACCACCCAATAAGGGTAGTTATTGATGTTGGATGGTTATATCTATTACCCTTTTAAACCTATTATGTTATACTGGGGGAAGTGCATATCCTATCCAACTGGCATATATATAATATTCTACCTATGAAATTTACTACCCAGAGATACCCATTGAATGTACCCTTTCATTTGTGGTACCCGCCTGAGATAAGCATTTTCCTGGATGCCCTTGCCTGGCTAGTTTGTATAAATGAACATACCCGAGCAAGCCTATTACACCACCTTTCACAATTCCTTAGTAATATCACAACTGAGCTCACGGATGTGTAGAATGTTACACAGGTTAATTAGAATAAATTTAACCGTTAGTTGTGTAGCCTCTTTTCAAACCTGAAGATCCTGATAACAATAAGTTGTCCACTAAAATAACATGAAATATTTTCACATACTTGAATGACATACAATCCACTCGCCCACCCATAATTGAGGCTGAAATTGAGGCTTGTGTGGCATTTGGTTCACATGTAACACCATCCCCAACCCCAAATGCCTGAGATCCATCGATGTAGTGGCTTGGCTTCCCTTGGATGGGATCCCCACTCCTCCCCTAAATCAACAAAAAACATGAATTCCCATTCCATTTGAATTACATGTAAGTATGTACAATGTTTTGACCAAGATATGGGTTCATGTAGAATTGACAAATCTACTATCCTTTTGTTTATTCACAAGCCAAAAGGCTCACCAAAGCAAAACAGAAAATGGAAAAGAAGTCCACTTTGGCCTAAGCACCCAGGCCTTTAGAAGAAAGTGATGAAGCATGGCAACCTGGCCACAAAAGCATGCAGTTGTAGAGGGTATTAGCGTCAAAGATCCTGGAGACAAAAGACATCACCAATTGTATAATAAACATTTGAAACTCTTGCAACCCCCCCTTTCCCCCCCCTCCCCGCTTCCCCTTTTCCCCAAATCCTAAAACACCCATTATGTATTGTATAAACTCAAGAGATAGTTGAACTCTAGCTTTATAACAACTTCCATTGTATGGGCCTTCTTTTCCCTCTCAGCATCTCGTGCAAACATGACCAACAAAAACAGAAATTTGATGGTGAAACACACACAATCAGAAGGAAAACATACATCATACAGGAGTCAAAAGTCATAACTGAATTACCACCAGTTTTTATGTAACATCCTAGCAGCATTAAGAAAACCAACTTGTTATTGAGTTTAGTTTGGATTTAAGTAAAGCAAAGCTAGTCTCTACTTAAGTATGCTCAAGTCTCCTTAATTAAACTAGTTAACTTCTTGTTATTGAGTTTAGTTCGGGTTTTAAGTAAAGGAATCTAGTCTACTTAAGTGTGCTTAAAGTAAACCAAACTTTTTGTTAACCCTGTTAACCCTGTCTCTATATGATGGTCACAGTGTTAAGGGTAGAAAAGATACATAAATTTGCAGGGTGTCTGAATAGGCTAGGAAGAAAAAAACACAAGTGACCAATGATATTGTAAGAAGGGGCGGGTTTGAATTGGGGGGTTCAAAGGTTGATTACGTGGTTTATATCATTGCTGATTTAAAATTCGAATATGTTTTGGATTGTGATGGTGAAACTTTGAACACCTCAATTTTGTTTTGTTGATTATCTCATGATTATTTTTTCAATTATTAGAATTATCTGTAGAGTCACCCTGTCTTCACCCTATCTTTAGGCCTGCTTTCACTCATTATCCCTCTTTGAGAGGTAGCTGCAAAGTAAGGAAATTTTATTAAATCTCAATATGAAATGGTGAAACTCAGCTTTTAATGCACAAGGTTCGAGAGTAATTATAGTACTTGTACATCTAAGAGCGGTGAAGATATATGTAGCAGCAGTTGAGGCGGTGGATATGAAACTCAGTTTACAACCAAAATCGGTGGAAAAACTAGTCTGGGTCCCAGTTATTTTGCTTTGTAAAATTTTCATCCCAATTCCGCGTTTGATGCCCTGTTATGTTGAAACTGGCTGTTCTCGCCCCCTAATTGCCGGATTTTACAGATAACTCTATTTTGACTTAAATGTTTCCACAAGGAGAAGTTCTGAAAGTCTGAAGTGATAAAAGGTGAAAGTCCATTGCCACTTTTCAAACCCTACTCTCACTTACTTAAGTCCCTTCACCAAGTAAGTGAGAGCAGGGTTTGAAAAATGTGTTCATAAAGTGTTCATAAAGTGATTATTACACACAAATAATCAGAAGGTAATCAGCAGATCCAATTTGTGTAGTGTATTTGGAGGGCATGCTATTTGCTCCACTGTTTAGAGGGCATTTTGAAATATGGAATGCTTGTTTGAAGTGAAGTTTCATTTTCCAAAATGCCTCTGATTGGAGTGACATTCCACTTTTTTGAGACAATTGGGGGTTTTTTTCCATGTACCCATTGCAACATAGCACTGAGAAAAAAGAGAAAAGAAATCAAACCAGCTCTTTATGCTCAGTAAAGTCCTCAGCCGCCACCTTGGGCTTTATCCTCCCCTATGAACTCCTCTAATATTGAATTGTTTTGAGAAGTTCTTGTAATAGCCTCATAGGCTTATTATGTCTAGGTGGTGAAGACAAGACATTTGTGGGCAACTTTTTCGTTGTGAGATTTAGTTTGGGTTTAAAGGTAAGCTAGTTCTACTTAAGAGTATGTAAGCAAAGCAAGTTTTTGCCACCCCAGTGAGTCAAGTCCATTGTGTTCAGTATCACACTTCCCAATTAGTTTTGTGGAGTGTCACTGTCTCTCTGACACTCTTCTCTCTCTCTCTCACTCATTGTTGTGTGTGTGTGTGTGTGTGTGTGTGTTTGTGTAAGTAGACTGGCTCTAGGTACTCTTCATTTGGATCTTTTTGGGGTGTGAGAAAAGAAACTATTCATCTTCTTCTTCTTTTTTCGTCTTCTGTCTTCTCATTTTCAGTCTTTGTTTTGCTGATGAGCTCAAGACGCATGCAGCTCAAAACCCACAAGTAGCATGCTCACGCTGCTGGCAAGAAGAGTTGGGTGTGCTTGGGTTTTGGGTTTTGGGGTGGGTTTTGTTTTTTTTTCCTTTAAAGTTTGGAATGAATTCTTTTGTTTCGTGTGTGTGTGTGTGTGTTGATTGATTAAGAAGAAGAAGAAGAAGAAGAAGAAGAAGAAGAAAGTGTGGGGTAGACTAGAATCTCTCTCATTCCAAGCTCTTGAAACCAATTGGTAGAACATTGGGCTTTGGAACTCCAGATTTTTTGTGAGAGATTTTCTAGTTTGATTCTGTTTGAAATCTTTGAACTGCTGCTGCTGCTGTTGTTGTTGTTGTTGTGCAGAAAGTGGTTTACTTGTTGGGTTCAATTTGCTTGTGAACTTCAGAATCAAAAAAAAGAAAAAAAAGGAGTGTGTGTGTGTTTTTGGGAAATGAGTTGTGGTGAATTTGTTTTGCTCGCATCATCTCGCCGAGACTCCTAACTTGTTTGTTGCTGTCTCGTGAAAAAGAATCAGAACTGAGAAGGTGAATTTTAGATTCCGCCTCAGGAGTTGACTGTAGAAATTCGCATTCTCGGAGAAGTTGGGAACTCAGGAAAGAGGAATTGTTTTTTTTATTTTGGCCGGGGGGGAGGGGGTGGTTCGTTTTCAGCAAGAAAAGAGGAATCTGTCTTGAGGGTGAGCAAGACGAGCAGCTAGGCGAGAGGTTTCAAACCAGAGTCTATGAGTGAAGCAGCTCCCTGCTCCAGGTCTGAGAAGAAGAGGTGAGAGAATTGCCTGTGAATTGTTGGATTCCTTGCCGCTGAGGGTCGTCGACTCCAGAGAGCTGCGCTACTAGTTACAACTTGCGTCAATGCTGTGATGTGCAAGGATTTAGGCACACATGTGAAGAAGATCAATGGGATTAGCGATGGAGGAGTAACTGGAATCACCAGCAGCAGGTATATATCTGTCTCTATCTCTGTCTCTCTATTGTCTGCATTTTCCAGTGTCTGCAGTGAAATTATATTCCTACAATTATGCTGAATTGACCTCTTTCTTTGATTGCTCACAAAAGATTCAGCTTTGTTCTTTGAGATTATGTTCCATACCTGATGTCCTTCCCAAGCTCAATGTCCTGGGACTCTAAATCGTAGACAGTGTTTTGATTCTTTGGAGCCCAGTATTATTACTGAAGCAGCAAGTTGGTGTTGCAATTGAAGAGCTTGAAAAGAGCTTGTGGCAGATAATTGGTGGTGATTGGAGTTGCAGAACTGGGGATGATGAAAGGTGGGGGGGGAACTGCTGCAACAGAGGGTGAGGCAGCTGGGATCCAGAATATGATCTCTAGATCATCACCAGTGAGTTGCCAGGAGGCAGTGAAATTCAAGCTTCTCAGAAGTGGACGAACCATGAGACTTATGCTGGCATTTGTAATGAGTGCACTTGTCATGACACTGGTAGTGTCACGGTTGAAGTTGCTGGTGGATGATCCGTGGTCCTCGGCTTCATCCCCTCGACATGATGAGGCCTTGCAGCTCTGGCTGTCATCAAACCAACTTACTGAACCGAGTCTTCTCACAAATACTGAAGTGACAACTAGTAGTAGTGACACTCGAATGCCTGTGAACCATTTATTGTCGACTGAGCTCCCTGATCTTGTTCCTTTGCCTTCAGCAGCAGCAGCAGCAGGAGCAAGCTGGCCAAACCTTGATCCAGCAGCTTCCACAGTAGATTTAAAAGCTTGCATGAGCAGAATTCAGCAGGAGATGTACAGAGACTCTGCCCATCAGTTTCCGAGATCCCGAGTTTTAAATCATGCTCTGGAGAAGTACACCAGGATGCACTCTCGATGTGCATTGCATGCTGATGACAGTTCTGTTCAGATGAAAACTGAATGTCGGTATGTGGTGTATCTAGAAGGATACGAGGGACTTGGAAACCGACTGTTGTCACTAGTCTCAGCTTTCGCATATGCGTTGGTGACACAGCGAGCTTTAGTGATAGATGAAAGAAGAGGCCATTTAGCACAACTCTTATGTGAACCTTTCCAGAACTCCTCCTGGTTACTTCCACCCCAATTTGTGGATCAGGTAATTCAGGGGGCAGCATCAGCAACGTTGGAGGACGCAATGCAGAGTGGCTTTCGAAATGTAAATGCAGTTCGTGTCAACCTCAGGCATGAGCAAACCCGTGCAGAACAGAGATTCTTTTGCCCAACAACTCAGCAACGCCTGCAGAATGTGACGTGGATTGGGTGGGAGAGTAATCAGTACTATGTGCCTCGCCTTTTCATGATACCCAGCTTTTGGTCCTTGCTTTCTTCATGGTTCCCTGACACCTCGCTCGTTTTCAATCAGCTCATCAGATTCTTGTGTCTCCCTCAGAATCATATCTGGGAACAGATACAAAGGATTCATGAATCATATCTTTCATCCTCAGCTGTGCGAGTTGGGATGCAGGTGCGAAGACACTTGAATGCCAATAATGCCACATTGGCTGCATCAGTGCATGATCTCATTATGAATTGCTCATTAAAACACCAACTTCTTCCCAAGCCTGTAGTGCCACTGGAGGAGCGGGGTTTGCCGAATGGTGCTGACAAGAGTGGGAAGTCTAGCAGGAAGACAAGTGTAGCAGTGCTGGTAGCATCACTGGACATGCAGTACTATGAGAAATTGCGAAATCTGTATGTTGAGCATGAGACTGAAGATGGCACAGTTGTGAGTGTTCACATGATGAGCCATGAAGGTGTGGAAAATTATTCATATGAGCAGGCTGTAAAAGCCATGACAGAGATTTGGCTTCTTAGTTTCAGCAACAAGCTGGTGACCAGTAGCTGGTCGACATTTGGCTATGTTGCTCAGGGCCTTGGAGGTTTACATCCTGTTATCTTAAACTTCTTCACAATTGACTTTGAACATGAGACAAGGCCAGCATGCATTCTGGGTCAGTCCCGTGAACCGTGTTTGCATTACCCCTTTGTCAAGCATTCAGTGTGCGGAAAAGTCCGTATGAGCAAAAGACAATCAAAATGGATTGAACATCACATCAGACCATGTCAGGATGAGAACCGTGGCCTTCAACTCTGTTCCGGGTTGTAATGAATGCTCATGGGTCATATGACTTGAACCCACCCCAGTTGATGATGATAGAGTTTTCTCTGTAAGCCCCTTGAAGTAAGGATCTACTACTAAAGCAGCTTCCAGCATGATCACCCCACCAGTTTGTCCCTGTTGAATGAACCCCTTGGTTCACAGATCAGTAAATGCCTGCCTGTGTTCAAGGCTGCCAGCTGCAACATCAAAACAATCCAGATCTGCTGATGATTGACAAGGTTGAGGAGTGGAGTTCATCACATGCCAACTTTAGTGTCCCGAGGGAACAGCCGCCTTCTACAGGGGCAGCAAGAGCTGCAGCAATGCTGGTGATGTGGGTTGTGATCAATTCAAGGACTCCAGAATGATGGAACTACAGATGTGAAGATGGTGGCCAGCTTGCCATCTCAAGCAGGAATGGTAGACTCATTGTGGGATACCATCATGAAGAAGCTACCAGGAATGTGAATTGGGTACTGGCATCACAGATGATCAGAAAGAGCAGCTTTCTTCAGCACATAAAATATGATACTTTACTTTACCTTATTGGTACTCATGAAAAATAGAGGGTACCGTTGTGCAGCTTTTTACATTCTGGAAAACACCAAATCAAACAGAGTATAAACAGTTAGTGGACCTTGTTGTTGGGTAGTTTAACTCTTCTTTCTCTATCCTGCATGTTTGTGGAACTAATTCCATGCTTGCCATCTATTGTGTCATAGATATCACAGGAGCTATAAACTCTTGTAGAAGAATTTTGTTACAGTGGGTTCCATGCCATTACTTGAAAAAAATCACCTTGAGATGAGATTATAGTGAACAGATTTGATACCCAATTTTGCCTTCACTGACATTGAAGAGACAAATGTCAGTGTGCTGCGATTGTCATTTTTTGGGGGTGGAATGGTTCTGACAAAATACTTGATGTTGAGTCTGTGAGGAACACCAATAGTGTGGTGGTGGTGGTTTATAGGTGGATAGTATTTGTTTTTGGACATGGGAATTTATGTGTTTTGTACATGGCCCTAGTGGTGCATGGTTCATCATAAATGACTGCAAACCATGCAAGGGACATCAAAGTTCCAAAGAAACAAATGAAGCTTGATTTGGGTGGAAGGCATGTCAAATAGCAATGCTAAACAAGATTTGTTTAATAAGTGCAAATGATGGTGAAAAGGTGCCACTGTGTACTATCACCTTAATGAGATTAACCAATTTGTGTACATTTGGGTCATAATTGCAACTATTATGCATTCTCATAACCACAAGTACTTGTTTTTTGATTCATCATTAGTTCCTTGATATTTGAAATTACAAAGATGATGAGTCCTTGGAGCTGGTTTCGGTTTACGTAGGATAACTTTAAGGTTCATAGTCATCCTTTTTGGAAGTTGTTCTTTTTGGAAGTTGTTGGTTCAACAATTCCAAACAAAAATTTAGAGGCATAAAAAAGCGTGTTTCCAAATTTGTCTTTTTAAAGTTTTTTTTTCCCAACACCATTTTCGTGAGCAAATTTTCAATACCTTCTCCACCAATTTGCATCCCGTTTTTTTTTTCAATTGAATTTGAATTCAATTCGATTGAATCTTAATCCAAATGTTGAATTGAATTAGAATTAGAATTCAGTATATTTCAATTCAATTAAGGTCAACTCAATATGAATTCAATTTCAATTCAAATTCAAGTTGCATGCAATGTTATTCAATCAATATTTTCATCTGAATGGAACTCAATTTTCACAAAGTCAATTCATTTTTTCATCAATTGATCAGTTGATTGTCACCCATTGTGTGGAAGAGTGCAGAGCCCAATTAGCTAATGAACCTTTTTGGCTATTGCCACTGTCTCCTTGTTAGATTACCTGCTCTACTTCTCCAACAAATTCACTATTCTGTGCACACACTATCAAAGTGAAGGATCTGAGTCAAGGCGCCATTAGGCCATCACCAGTGTAGGAAGGTGACTTAGCCCAATTTGCTTTAGAAGGCTCCACAATGTGTCCATGACATTGAGCTCTGGATCAAATTCCTGCTATCTCATGTCAGCAATCCATCATCAGCAATCCATCATCTATGCAACCAACAACTAGTAATGTGTCTCATCTCTACACTATTTTAGCCCAGGAAACTGGGTATGTTTTTTTGATTTCACCAGGTTCGTGATTACCCCTGAGTAGAGTTGTGGAAAAAGCTAGGTGACTTCAGCTAGAGAAGTTCAAGTCAGGGTGCAGAAATAAAAGCTCAAGGACTGTGCAAACCTTGCCCATGTTAACTTTGTGGTGTCTAACTTTGTTCCACAAGCTTCTGTATCAACTTCCAGCCAGGTGCAATGGCATCTCCCTCCTCTGACCCCATCAAGTACTTGAACACCTGCTCTATCTCCTGTACCATCAATCCGTTTGATTTTCTTCATGAAAAGCTTGTTTCTCATTACAAGTTTCAAAAGGTCTAGTACATCTCAGGCAACAGCAACAACAGTGTCATTCTTGGGGTTTACCAATATGTTTTCCTTAAAACGATTGATCATCAATGAGATGCGCAATCTCTGAAACTCTCTAATAAGTCATTCAAAAGCGTCAACAATTGAACTGAGATGCAACCTCTCGACTGTTTTGCAACATCCTTTTAAGGAAAACATAGGTAAACTCCAAGAAGGTGTGAGAAGAACAAAATCCCACCAACATCATCTTAACAAGGTATGTGTGTTGATGGACACAAGTGCAATGTTGACATGATTCTTGCCAGGAAATATCCACGTACATTTTCTCCTGGCTTGTATGTTTCTACTAACACAGCGGCATAGTCCTTTACAACTCATGCCGTGATAGGTTCCTGCCATGAAAGAGAGAGACCTAGGTCTATCTCTTTCTCATCACCGCGATGCTCCTCACTCGCCGGACTTTCAAAAGTCTCTTTCTTTTCCTGTTCTTGGCGCTTCGATCAATGCCCTCAGTCACTCAGTCAGTCACAACATTCGCAAAGTTTGCCTGATCAGAGGGAAATAATAGAAGGATCTTAAACGGAGTTTCCACTTACATTATTCCTTTGCTGAATCGGCCACAGATTCTCTCTCCTTCTCGCTCCTCGACCACAAAACTTCGCGAGTCTCCGGGCCGAGGAAAACAAACCCCCACGCCGAATTCTTTCACCTCCTGTACCAATTTTTTGGGGGGCAACTTCAGGATAATAATGTGAAGAAAATTTGCCAAAGAGTTTCAAAGAGAATCTCACCCTCGGCTAGAAAAATTCCGAGCTCTGCAACTGAGTCTCGCTCACAGATTTGTTCACAAAGACCGAGCGACCGTGCGAGGGCGTGCTTCTCCTCGTTCGCGACTCCTTTGCTTTGCGAACCACGGTTTGGTTGCCACCAAGCCTGGTGGCTTCTAACCGCCGAGGGTGATCATCCAGCCCGTGAAAACGGCGGGTGGACCTACATCCGGGCCTCCAGAAAGGTCCAGTAGTCCTAGTACTTAGAAAACAAAGTGCACAAAGTAATGCGCAAGAACCGTGTCCGTAAAGAGCTATTACACATTTAACTGTTACTCGCCTCAAGTTATCCAAGCAACCAAATTCAGATCACCAAATCTAGCAATCCCATTGGCTTGAAAAATAATACCTTCAGGCTTAGGGCATCGCCAGTTGTGATCAGTATGGTATCCTGCACAGTAAAGTGGATGAAGAAAAGTCAAAACATGCCGGTTTCGCTCACCGAAATAGTTTTGGCTCAGCATAATTGCAGAGTTTGCAGTGGTGCACCTGCAAAAAGGAGTGTAATAAATATGATTTGACTATTGCTCAGTGTTTCTGATTGGGCCATTGTAATAATTATTCCCGTGCTTTGATTTTCGTACTTTCCCACCTATTTTCTGTCCCAGTTTCAGTTTTATGGGTGGGGTTACAAATAAATAACTAAACTTGGATGTAAAAAACTTTGGCAGGGTGAAATACTGAGTGCTACTGAAAATGCTCTGACACATAACTGTGGTCTGATGAACATTGAAAGTATTGGTCCATTACTATTGATTGGGACACCCAGGCCTATAGCAAAGTTCAGGTTTGGCCTTGGCATAATGTTTTATCAAAGGACTCTTTTAAAAGTTTTCTATCTTTTTTTTCTTTTTTTTTTGTTTAGAATTGTGCGAATAGCTTTGTAAATTTAGGATTGTCTTATAACAGTTGGTAGTCCTTAGAAAATGGGGCCCATGTTCATAGTAGACCTCCTAACTCATGGGCACCAAACATCCTATGTCCCTCAATTCATCATATTTATCAAACCTCATAATTCCCATCGCCATTTGCCTCATCATGCACCCCCACCGACCTATCCTCCACCTTATCCCCCATGCAAACCACAAACCACCCATTACTTTTCTCTTTAATTCTAACAAATCATACACCACCTACTAAGCCCCAGCCCTTCATGTGAATGTGAGGTCTCAACCTTACACTTTTTCAAACCCCTTTGATCATGCATAGCTTGGACATTTTTCACCTCTCACTCTATTTGTCCTTACAAATGGCCATGATCATACCCCCCAACCTATCCCCATTTCTTCAACACGCCTTCAACCTCCACCTAAAGTCTTATGCCCCACTTGTGGGCGTCAATCTACAAGTCAAGGCTTAGCTCATCAACAATGTTCTTGTCAAACATCTAATTCATCCAATTCAAACCCTTGTGATCATCCCAACTCAATACCTTCTTTTACTCCCACCCGACCTACATCAACTTAAACATGGGTTTCAACATTAGATGTCCTTGGGTCCTTTCATTTAGACTTTTGTCATCTTTAATTATACAACCGCATCCCCATCACTTTACGACGTGATGTACAAGTGGGATTTCATTTTCCATTGGATAAACTAACATAGGACCCATACAATGTGACAACTTGGCATTTGTTCCTCCTATTGCCCCAATGGTGTCTGATTTTGCCCCCTTGTGGTGGGACAACAAGGCATAGGGAAATGCAAATTCGACTCAAACATTTTCTAGCAAGCGATTGGGAAAACTTGTAAGAGGAGTTTTTTTT
>Ga0116227_10008315_pt1 | contig 19661 bp, 11 predicted proteins | sample S1TSphgellanicum_FD_89693 | JGI IMG/M metagenome (GOLD analysis project Ga0116227, IMG submission 89693) | Host-associated microbial communities from peat moss isolated from Minnesota, USA - S1T2_Fb - Sphagnum magellanicum MG | ecosystem: Host-associated > Plants > Peat moss > Unclassified... | reverse complement strand
TTCGGGAGTCCACCGGGACTCCATCTCCCAAAGTGGGAGTTTGCCTTGGGAGTGTGAGGGTTCACTCCCTCACACTTTCTAACACTTTCTCACACTCCCTAGCACTTTCTTGCACTCCCGGGAATATGTGATGTGACTCCCGGGCTTCCTTTTGCTTTGACTCCCAAGCTTCCTTTTGGCTTAACTCTCGGGCTTCCCTTTGGCTCGCACCCTTGTAATTCCCTTTGCCTTGGTCGCGAGCCCAAAGCTAGGGTTGCGACAGTCACTGGCATAAATATAATAAGGTGCAGTCTTCATAGGAACTCCTCACACCCCATCAATAACTGTCGTGAAAAACTACGATACTAGTCTTCCATGAATTAATATGCCAATGTTTTTAAATGATGTGGTATTTGGTACTGTTCTATTCCTTCATCCAAGCACAAACTTTTTACTTTTGAAAGTTGCAAATCTTGTTTTGCTCAAAGCAAAATGGTTGGTAGTCATCCTAACTCTCTCTGGTGTGGAATGACATGGTCAAGTAATTTGGGATATTCTACCCTTAGAAGGTGTCCCTTGAACATTACCCTTCTCAATAGTGTTACGTGGATTTATGTAGTTTTGTAGTTGCATTATTAGTAGCATGATATGTGGAATGGCTAACAATTTATTATCATTTTTTGGATTTCGATGGTTCTATGCTTAGATATGAAAATGACTAATCATTGCATCTCATACATGTCACTCAATGAACGGACAATCCATAAGTGCACGAACTTTTTGTTTATAGAAACTACATCGACTCGTTGTGAGTTTGTGAGTTTGTGCTTTGATCATATCAACTCCAAACCTCTTTTCTTGGTAATAATTGGGGTTAATGGCTATGTTTGACCTAAGACTCATTGGTCTACATTACATGGACCTAGTTCGCCTCTTATATTTCAATATTGATCACCATCATTGGCGGAGTGTTGTGCTCAATTTTGTTTTCCATCTAGGGTTGGTACATTACTTCAATTACAAAAGCCTATTCTTCTAAATTCTTAGTTTGTAGTATAGTCTCAACATACTATGGTGACACATGTTCAACTTTATTGTTGTCTAGATCTTCATCCCACTTTTCATGGTTGTGACAATATTAGGGTGAAGCAAATTGCCAAGCAGAGCCTTTGTCTATGGATCTTGTTTCCATACCTCCTTGTACTTCTTGACATGTATGTAATATCTCTTCAAATTTGTGCATATTACCATGTATTTGGGTTGACAAATTCATATGTTGCGAATTTGCAAGGGTGACCATGATTACGTTGTTTCCTCATTCTTCTGGTTCAACTTCCAAAGGTTATGCCCTCATTGGTAGCCTCACTTGGACACTGGGTTGCTTCATCGTTCTATTAGTAAATCCTTCCTTAGGTTCCATAATTGCTATAAATGGTGTCATGTACCCTATAAATCGTTCCTCTATCCTGGGCATTATTGACAAAGTATACTATATTTTTTCTAGAGTATGGAACTATATTATGTCATTTGTAAACTACAATTCTTCCTTTATTATTATTATTTTTCATTTTGTTGCATGGCCACTTGATCTAATTGTCTCTACAAACTTTGGGTCACTACTTGACTCATGTTTATCACCATTCTACCACTCTTCTTTGGGAAAAAAAAATTGTCCATAGATCTAAATCCTTACAACGATTATTTGCTTAGATCTAATTCTTAATATTGCCAAACAATAAAATCAAAACAATTCATACAACCTTAAATTTTGACCCTAAATTCATCTTGAGGATGGTCGCCAAATGGTAAATCCTAATTTTTAAACTTGATCAATTGTAGTTTATATTCTTGTACATATTTAATTTTAGTTTTACAAAATTTGTACTAGAAATCTATACATAATCCATAATGTTTCAACAACCATATTTCCCACAGCCCACATATTTACACAGTTATGAATTTGTCATAATTCTGCCATGGTTTTATTTCTCATACTAACATAAAAGGGAAAAAATAACATATCATGGAAAACTATAGGATAAAAGTTCATAGTTTAGCAACTTTGTATGCATCATAGATGCAATCATATTAACATCTACCAAAAGTAGTCGTAACCATTGCTTAATTTTATGAACTTTGGATTATTAAAAATATATTAATAAATAGATTTTTTTTCATAAAATGTTATTTTGAATACATCATGTACATATCATAAAAATTTGGAATCAATCTAATGAGTGAAAAATACGTATAAAGACTTTTAACCTCTTGTAACCATTGTTTAAAAACTACATAAAAGTAGTTTAAAAATAATTTTGACTCTAAAAGCACAATTTGAAAATATTTTTTAGTGACATATTTTTGGATATTTTTTAGTATACACTTTAACATAATAGTATTAAGAATTTTTTTTAAAATTTGAATGTTTTTTGAAAGATGTATTAAAAAGATTCTAAAAGGTTTTTAATATTAAAGTAGTGGTATAAAGGGCACATGTGGCTCCTAATAACGTGGTTGGACCCTCATTAAGACCCTTTTACTTCTAGAACTACTATTTTGCTTTTTCTTTCTCTATGTGCTCTAATCTCAAAAATTAAAACTAGTTAGAAAAAAACTCCCACAAAAATCTCCAGAGCCTCAATGTTCAATTCTCATGCCTCAAACTAATTTGAATTCCCACCTTAGCAATTTTGATCTGACCTACCTTGTTTTTATCGAACATGCTCTGTCTAGCCTATCTTAGAATAGACCTCTCAATATTTATTCCCTATCCTCATATCTCCTTATCTAGTTTGATTACTACAATACAATCTTGCCCTTAACAAACTTGTCCCTTGCCCTTCTTGGTGGCTCCTTTCACAAGTCCAACAATTCACATTTGATTATTTTTTTCTTTCAAAGACCTTTTAGACTTTTGTGGAACAACTTTGTTTTTTTGTCTACATTATTATTGAATCAATGGTTGATGTAGGTGGGCATGTTGGTTTTCCTTGTTAAAACTAACTATTGCCACTTCCTTTTCCACCATGTTCAACTCAATCCTTTCAATCATGGTACTCGATTTCCACATGTGTGTATGTTTGGAAAGCACAAAATTTTCATCCAAGTTTTTTTCACATAAACTTTTGTTAATTTGATGTTGAAACTTTTGCAAGCTTTGTAGCTTTTTTGTTCATGCCACTTGATATTCCTTTTTCAACTGTTGAACTCCATTGTAGAGTTAAATGCATACAATGGTCTTTGTTGAGTAATTGAAGTGCCAACATCAGCACTAATTTCAGCATTGTGGCCAAAACAACATTTTGCCCATGATATTTTTGGTCATGAATATTAGGACTCCCAACACTATCAATTCTATAATTTTTTGGGTTAAACCAAATTATAGATTGCATAAATTCCTTCATCGAAGAAGGACATATATGTCCTAATTGAACATTACTGAACCCAAAAATCCCAATCTATTTAGCCCACATGTATAATATCCTTAATAGCAACCAATCTTTGGAACTTGTCAACTTTAATAAAAATCAACTTTCCTTTACCAAAAAGATTCACTACTACTTTTTCTTTCTTTCATTTATTAATTTCCATTTCTAGTCTTTTTTTTAAAAATTCCAATATTCCTTCCTCCATCTATTTATATATTTGTTATTGATCTTCAACTATTTTCTTTGAATGTTCTTTGCTTATACTTCCCTTAGCTTTCCCCTAGGAAAAAAATGCTTAATTTTTTCCTATTAAGCATTTATATTCTATAGTGCATTTATTTTTTAGTCTTTTGTTGGTTGAAAGCCACAACAAAAGACTAAAAAATAAATGCACAATAGAATATAAATGCTTAATAGGAAAAAAGGAAAGAAGTGGCTCCTTTCTTATAAAGGTTGGTATGGGAAGAAAAGTTGTTTGGGAATGGTTTAGTGTTTGTTGGTGAAACAACAATATTGGACATTGAAAATTCATACCTAAATGGTTAATGCCAATTCCCAACTCTATGTTTGTTGGGTAGGAATTGTTTCAACAAAATGGCAGGTCCTCTAAAACTTTAGATCCTTTGGTTGAATGTATCTAACTTTAAATCCCCTTGGATTCATCGTGACCAAAATAAAATCCATTGGATTCTATCAGAATTTCATCCAAAAACATGTTGAATAAAAATCTTACCAAATTTTAGAAAATTTGCATGTGATGTTAGAAAATTGGTAGTTATAAATTATGGTTCCATGAAAGTCCATTCTAATTATGTGGAATCAATATTTAGAAATTCTGATTTGGTCGTGGAATCAATAGTTGAAAATTTTGGTCTTGTAAATTTTTGTTCAAAGAAATTTCCATGTAATGAATTTTTATGTGATGTTAAGGTGAATTTTTTTTCTTGGGGTACCCCACTTTTCCCATCTCTTCCCCCTTGTATTTGAACCTCCAATCCTTTTAAAGTTGCTTCCAAAGACATGTAAGGTTTTAGCTTGTTAATGTTCAATAAGATGGGGTTGGGATCAAATTTGTCCATTGTGAGTAGTAAGGAAGTATTACATGAGGCAAACAATACTAAAATCTTATATGAGCCAAACCATTGTTTTTGAATTTCCCTAGGTGTGTTTTTTCTAGCCTTTGGGATCCACAACACATAATCCCCCATGGGAAAAAAATGATTCTTGTAATGTTATTGTGCCGGAAAAGCATGAATCCATGGGCATTTTCTTATGGTCTTATTGCCTCTTGCCTTGCCTCATCCAACTTTTCCAATTTTGATAATATGTTAGGAAAATTCCAATTGGGGCAAAATCTTCAAAGTTTGTGAATTGGTGGTGGGTAGCAAATACCATCATGGGGTGGAACCCACAAACCAACTCAAATAGAGTGTGACTTGTGGGCACCTTGAAAACTATCTTGTAGGCATAAATAATTGTATTACTCAAATGTTCATCCTTTTTTTTTTTAATCATTGATCAACTTAACCAATAATTGATTAATCACCTTGTTGGTTGATTAAGCTTGGCCATTTTCATGTGGATAATAAATAATGGAACTTGTGTGCTTCATAAAAAATGTGGTGAGAATCTTGATTGCTACACTAATAAAATGCACACCTTGATCACTCACTAATGTGAGTGAGCATCCAAATTTGGTGATGATGAATTCATAGATGAACTTACCATGATCCATAAAATCTAAACACAAAAGGAGGAAAAAAACCTTAATAATGGTATCGAGAAAAAATAAGACCACAAAACATCACAACAAATAAGAAAACAAGGAAAATCATAGAGAAATAAGGTGATAAGTCATGAAATGAAGTGGCGATCATCTTGAGGACAAATAGTCACCTAGTGAAGTGGTGTTCATTTTAATGACTAATAGTCACGACTAGTGTTGGCTGGTTTTCACCCACTTGCTAAAAATCGATGTCAATTTTTAATCTGATTCTTAGTGTAAACCGCTAATGAAAACCAACAATGCAAACTGCCATGAGAATCAGAATGAAGGTTTTCATTGGAGGTGAAAATCATTTAGTGAAAACCGCTCAAGTTCTCACTTGGCATTCAATCTTAGAACTAGACCATTTTCACATTTTGAGAAAGGTCTGGTTCTCATGGTAAAAAATAAAAAGTAAATATCAGAGTTATGTGGAAAGTCATGCCCTGTTGGGCCTAAGTTGCACCCCCCCACATGATGTTTCATCCCCTCTTGATTGTTGTCCACAAAGTCATGAAATTTTACTAAATAAGGGTATGAAATATTGAGATTAGACATTAAATGCACCAAGTTCGAGAGCATTTATAGCTACAATACATAACAATAATAGTGATTGGTTGAAAGCGTTCAGGAAAAAAAAGGATAGGGCAAATTCAATTTAGCACCAAATTTGTCGTTAAACTGAGTTTCATGCCTGATTGAAGTCCAGTGTATTTTTTTCTTGTAAACTACTAAATCATGGTTTTTTTTTCAGCAAACCGTGATTTGTGATAATCAACTTGTGAGAACTACCCTGAAAATTGATGGTTCAAAATTTTGTGAGAATTGTCTTGAATAATTGGATTTATTTTAATTAAAAAAATCAGGGCAATTCTCAGAATGAGAAAAAAAATTAAAAAATCGAGGCAACTCTCAAAACTTGCCACAAAAATTGGAATTGACGATTCTCACAAAAAAGTGATAATCACCCAACATTGGTCACGACTGAGCATTATTTCAAGAATATGTAAAAGAATGGAAAACTCAATAAGCCATACAAGGAGCTCCATACTTTTTCAATGACAAAATTGAATGACAATATTTCATGAAAACCAAACAAGAAAAACTTAATTAATATTTAAAATGGAGGTTCCATTTAGTAAAAGGTATTTATGCAATGGATTGCCATTCATAGTGGAAATAACACATAAATATGTTAGTTGGGCATTTGTTACCACCAATACATGAAACACAAAACATTAGCAGTCAACTCAAACCTTTAACAATGTGAAACCAATGGCCTAAACCTCCATTGTTTTGCACCTTTGCTAAACATATTGAATATTGTTACAACTTGCAACCAAATACGCCTTCACCTTGCAACTAATTGACCAAAATGTAAAACAATCAAAAAGACAATTGAATACCAATACATAGCTAAGATGACACAAATGTTTTAAGACTTCAAAGGATATGGGGAAATGGATATATATGGGTTTCACCTCCAAATTCCCACAATGTCTTCAACTTTTCAATTAGGCCCAAGGAGGACCAAGGTTAATGTCAACTTCATGTGTAACCCCAAAAATCACAACAGTGGCTACGTGTTACAAAGTATGACTTAGTGGGTGGGCTTTAGTCCATCAAAATAATTGGTTAGAAATAAAGTTTGACATGCTCACCCCTAGCTATCAACACGTGTTTTCAAATGAAACAACAAAACTTCAATTATGGGCTTTAAGGTATGGTTTCATTGGACATGAGGTATTGTGCAATGGATTGCCATTAACAACAAAAACACCACATAAATGACATATAAGTATGTTTTTCAAGCATTTGTTACCACCAATACACAAATCACAAAACACCAATGGTTGATTCAAACCTTTAACAATGTGAAACTATTGGTCAAAGCCATCACTATTTTGCACCTTCACTAAAAGTACTACATCTTGACCTTGCAACTAATTGCACTAAGTATAAAACCACAACGTATTAACTATAACAAATGTAACAACTTCGCAAATGTTTGACTCCTTACATCTTTTATTGTTATTTGTGTCTATTGAGGTAACATGTTTGCAGAGATGTGAATACCTGCACCACAAACATTCATAAGCCAATATTATTATTTGATTGCTCTTTAAGCCTTTTCAAATTGTACAATATACCAAAAAATTGTAATTAAACTCGAAGTGCTATTGAAATTTATCTAAAAAGTTTTGGCTTGCCATCCTTCTAATAGGGATTGTTGCACTTTATACACCTTTTAGGAGGTTCATCACTTGGGACTTGCTTTTTAAGGAAATAGAAAAAGCATGTCATTTATAAGTGACCAATAACGGACATTTATAGACATCATCAAAATGTCCCCTAGTAGATGTGTGTATTTTACCAACCAAACCCTATCTGCAACTTTTGCCAAAACAAGTGTGTCAAGCTCATTGTATAGAACTATTGGCACTTGAATAATGAAACACATAATGCCTTCTTGCTACAAGGTTGACAATTCAATCTCCAAGACATTCGGCCAATTGGCATTTATGGATATTGATACCAAATGGAATCCCACAAAATTGAGTACAATAGCAAATTACTATGGAACCAATAGCTTAGTAACAAACAATGTCTTGGATGTCATAGTTGTCTTTTTGTTTGTAATTGTTCCCGTCCGAAGGCCTATTTCCAAATTATGCTAACTTGAGAGTCACCCATGAACCCAATTCGATATGCCTTGACATTTTCAATTGCCACATATTTTGATTGAAATGTTGATCAATGGCAAGAGTGGATTCAAATCTCCAAGGGGTTGTTAGAATCTTAAACCAAATCAAAAGATAGCCAATTAGGCTCCAAGGGGCTTGAAGGGGTTTTAACAAAGGGCTTCACCCCTTGCTCTAGTAAAACTATCACTATGATGTTACTTGAGTGATTCAAGTCTTTACAAACTCCACACATAGGAATTTGCATGCAAGAATTATTGTAGTTCAAATCAAACATGGTTAGTTAATTATACAAGTGATGTTTCTAGGATGGCCACCCTTTTGATGACAAATTGTGGCCCATGAAAAAAATTGTCATTTCTATAAATTTAAGTTTATGTATAACCTACTATTAGCAAGTTGTTGTCATTGCCTTTGTCCAAATTTATAAAAGCTCCTTGCCCAAGCAAATGTGATATTTCTCCATAGAAACTAATGTTGAAGTTGGTCATTGTTTTAATGGAGTAATGAAAATGCCTTGCAAATCCCATTCACAAGAGGGAAGAGGTCTCCTAATAGCATTTTAAGCAAAGAAAATAATTAGATAATTGATTTTTATACATGTAAGGGAAGGCCTCTTTGTGAGCCCCTCTTTATATTTGAGGGTGTGGAAACAAAACCTCATTCACCTACCCTCAATATTAGGAAATCCCACGTGTGGAAAAGGTGAAGAACCCAAAAACTATTGTCAAATTTTATCTTGAGCCTTTATTTCCTTTTTGAGATTTTCCTTTCCAATGTTTAGGTGGTCATCTTCTTGGATTTTGGTAGACCATGGGTACTCCTTTGAGTATGCACAATTATTTATTTATTTTATAATTTTGTCAATTATAATAAACATAGTTAAGGTGTTATGGCAAGTGTTTAAAAGACTAATGTTGAACTTTTTGTTGGCATACAATGACATGTGAAGATGTCAACTCAACAAAGGGTAGTGAAAAAGTCCTTTCTATTTCTTTTCATCCCTAATTGCCAATTTGCTTTAACAAGATGTGTTTGGTGGTGCCCATACACATTTGGGTTGATGTTCTAAATATCTTGAAACATGTCTATAGTGTCCATTATAAGTTCATAACATGCATGCCCAAAATGTTCATGTAACATTGACCCATTTTTTTTTCCTTGTCTGCATTTTGTACTACTTGCCTGAACATGATGTGTCTAGGCATCATCCTTTTTTTTGAGAAAAGAACGATTAGATTAGGGCAAATATGGGAAAAAGAAACATGCAATACAAATGCAATGAAGACCAGTTGTTGATTTATCTTCTTCCCAACATTCAATCATGTACAAGTAACATATTTGTCATTTAATCTATATGAACATTTTGAAATGGAATTCCCACCAAAAACCTTTTTACAATGAGCACTAGTTGGAAATTACATGTTGCATATAGTAAACAAAATTGAAAGAAGAAGGTAGTCTTCGTATAAAATGTGTATGATGAGGTTTTCAAATTTATAAATTCCTTAATGTAGAGAAAAATGAAACCCTTCCACATGCATTTTAATTGGCCATACAAATCCCCACCAAGGAAGCACATTGAAACCCAAATTTTTAATTTTCTTTACAAGGTATTCAATGCGCGACAATTTTTTTAAAAAATGATTGAAAATATATATTTTAAAAAAAATGCAAAAGTATGTTTTATTATTGGTACTCTTGATCATATGTTTCAATCTATTAACATAGTACCTAGACAAGTTCAACACTAATTATATTACCTTTAAAATGTTGAAATACATCATAAATATTTTTAAAAAAGAAGATACAAAATTTTGATGGAATATTTGGGAATATATCATTTGTTACAGTGGAATCCTTGGGTGTGGTCATAACTAGCAATCGTAACCACTATTTAAAAGTTGCTTAAAAACAATTTCAACACTAAAAGCACAATTTGAAAATATTTTTTAATGACATATTTTGGGATTTTTTAAATATACACCTTATCATAGTAGTATTAAGAAAACTTTAAAAAGAATTAATGTTCTTTTGAAAGACGTATTTAAAAAATTCTAAGAATAAAACAATGGTCTAAGGGGGCATGCGTGACTCCTAATAACGTGGTTGGACCTTAAAATTAATTTGGACTTTGCATTGTTTTGCATTATCAATGATAATCAATTGATCAATTGCTGGAAAAATGAATTGATTTTTAAAGAATTAAGTTCCATTTAAATGGGAATATTTGATGACATTGTGTGCAACATGAATTGAATTTACATTCCAATTCTATTTCAATTCAACAATTGGATAATGATTTGATTACATTAAGATTCAATAGAATATAATTCAAAATCAATTTTTGAAAATGATCATAAAAAATTTACATCCATAGTATTATATATATATAGTCTCATTTTCCTACAGGATGAATGTTTAAAATGATTATATATGCTACTTTTTTGTGTTTACCATGCCTTCCAATTAGTTAACCTTTTATGCTTTCACAAGTTTGGTTGCATGGAATCACATGGATTTCATAGTTTTCTAATGTTTCTTGTCACCTTAATAAATCCAATAGATGTTACATTTCTTGTTGTTAATAGAAAGAATAAAATGTCCAAATGGAAGCATGTCAATGAATTTTCTTTCTTCAACAACAACATGAGCCACCTTCATGAGTTTTGCATTGTTTTCTCACACCCATGCTAGAGGTAATAATCATCCAAGATCACAATTTCTATTACCAATCATAGTCATAACATAATGCATGATTCTTTATTTGATCGTTGACTTACCAATGGTTTAATTGGAATCAAAAGACCCGTTGGTAATTCTTGACCATTCCATGGATCTTCAGTCACTTCGGCAACAAACCTACCAATTTGCAAAAATTGACAACCCCATCAAAAGGACTAGCAAGTTATTCTATTGCAATGACACGCACATTTGAATAATTACATGCAAATTTTCCCTATATAAATGTTTTGAAAGCATTCAATGTTTTGCTAGTCAAAGTTATTTAGTGTTACAAATACAAGTAAATAAATATTGGCAAAGATTTTGTAAAAAATATATATATATAAGGGGAAAAAAAAAAAACTACACGATATGCAGAAAATGCAAAAGGCTACACTCATGAGAAAATGTTACTACTTATGAGATTTAAACATTGGAACAAAAGATATATTACAATTTAATTGGTGGGATAGGTTTGTTTCCCTTTATCTTGACACGATGTATTTGATCGAGTACCCATAAACTATGTTCTTTCACTTGCCCAAATATGGTGTGTTTAGCATCCAAATGAGGGCTCTACAAAAGCAACCTCTTGCTTAGTATTAGAGCTATCAAAGTTCTCGATGGGCTTCACACATGTACTTTTGAACTTGAATATCCAAAAATCATGGTCAACAATTTTAAATTGCAAAAGATTTTTATTCCAAAAACATGATGAATTATAACCATCCATTAGTATGAAACAAGAAATGTTTAAGTTATCAATTAATATATGTCATGATTGGTTTACTCATTTTTCAAATTATAGATCTCATAGCAACAATTTTTTAATTTTTTAATAAAAACAAAAAACGAGGACTCTAATTTTGTGGTTTTTAAAATGTATTTCAGAGTTTAATCAATCTACACACTTTTAAAATATTTTATTGTTTGAATGATATTGATCATAACAATAAAGCATGTGCATCACATAATTTACATATTTCATGAAAGTAAAGGTGAATCTAAACCATTTTGACTTACAGGCTTGAAAATTATGAAAAATTGTGAAGTGTTTGTGTTCCGCCCAAAATTTGCCATCGACACTACACCTTTATGGTTGTGACTATGTTTGGCACTCATTTCATCTGGGAAGTTACGACCATAAATCGATTCACCACCCATGCCAGTTCCTATGTCTCCCAAGCATTTGCAATTCACAATAATTCATTATACAAACTAAAGCTATCAAGAAAATGTATGAATTTGAAAAAACATACATGCATTGAACAAGATTTTTGTAGTTAACAAATTGATATAAGCCAATAACAAATTTTGTACCTGTTGGGTCACCAGCTTGACACATGAAATTGGGAACAACTTTCTGCAAATGCATTTAGGGGAAAAAATCAATAAACATATTTATCACCATCGCAACATTTTGCTACATTTCACAAAGTGATAAAAGGGAACCTATTTTCTACTATTACAAACATAGGGCATGTAGTTATGTGTACATGGAAAGTGGTGCCATCATAATATCCTGCTTTGCATAATTCGACAAAATTCCTACACGTCCTAATCCAATCAACCACATGTTTCATTTGATATTACAAATTATCAATACACCATAGAATTCATTGTTGTGGATTATATCATGTTAGATCATTATTCTTGATAGGAAAAAAATTGCTCACAAAACCTTAAGCAAATATGAAAATATAGAATTCACTATTATGGATTATATCATGTTGAAAAATTGTTGTTGATAGAAAAAATATGTTCCCAAACTAACTTTATATCCTCTAACTTTTTCATGTATGCGAAACATCAATTTTCACTTTTGAAGCCTTTAGCATTATGTGCACATTTTTCAGAATACCTTTATGGGCATTTGTATTTTCCTTTTACTTCACACAACAATTGCACCCTTACACATTTTCAAGATCTACAACTTTACTTTTTATTTGTTGGTCTATTTTGGTAACAATGGGAGGTTTGCTAAATGTATATGACCTTGGAGCATCCTTGATAAATAAAATAATGTCAATGGGACCATGTGTGCATATTAATGTCACTGACATGAGCCTATAATTGCATAGAAGTTTTTTCCAATTTGGCTTCAATGGAAGTGTGATCTTTGGATTTTTTTGAATAAGTTTTATTTGGAAGTTTTCAAAAAATTAATGGAATATTATTCCAATGAAGGAAGGAGAAAGAAACATTTTAATGGTCTTTTCAAGAAAATTTTGTGAATCTCTCTTGCACTTGAGCAGCCTTATTCATAATTAGTTCACGGGTTATTGTTACTTACATTGAACAAAAATACAATCTATGTGATAAGGCATCAATTTTATTTTTTAAATGTGTGAAGTCTAAGTTTTAATTTGAAGTATGAGGAATGATCATAGATTTTCCAAAGTTTGTAAGATTCCAAATTTTGCAATTTGCAAATTTTTACAAATTAGTGGGTTCAAACTTTAACAAAATTCATTTATTTCTTGTTCATAAATGCAAATATGACAAAGTAGTTCCTTTTTCAAGTTGCAAGAAGTTAAGAAATAGTCCATAAGAAGATGTATAACTATCAAATAAGCCCACATCAATCCAAAATTTCCTTTTCAAAAAACCTATTTTAGGTTAAATTATTTGAAGTTTTGAATTGGAAATTGGTACTTGTTATATGTTAAATTCTAGTGACAATGATAATTGGAATTGACTTAACTAAAGTAGGTATAGGGTCCATTAGTGATCATCACTATTACAACTTTAGATGCCCACTTGCCAATTTCCTACATGGAAATGGTAGGGTGGGGAGGACATAGCACCATTTCCTAATGATGGCAATGGACACTCGTGACCAAGTTTGCATTGCATGGGTTTCATATCATGGCAACAAGGAAATGGATGAGCAAAGAAGGGAGAAAAGAAAGGTTGTTGGAATTGGGATGAATTGTTTTTGCAAGGGTAGATAATTTCGAAGTTGTGTTATTGCAATTACACTTGAAGTGTTGGAGGAGCTTGCCAAGGTATGGTTTGGTTTCCTTTCTATTTGGAGCTACATCAGATTTTGTTACCAATTTTTGTGATGACGATGATGATTTCCTTCCATTGGTTTGTAGGGAAGGATCAAGGACCCACATTTTTTTCCCCATATTAATTACCTTATATCTTTGTTGTGCATTTATAAAACCCTTACAATTTTAAAATTTGTATGTATTTGGATACCATGCCAAGTTGTGTCCTCAAACCCTAAATTTATGATCAAGAAAATGGACGGTGAATCATAAACATCATCATACCATAGTTGAAAATGTTTGGGCTTCTTGATGAATTGTTTATTAATGGAAAATGTTTATAAATAGATTAAAAAATAGTAAGGCCATTAGTGAACTCGTGACATTTTTTTGAGGAGCCAATAGGGTGAAAGCACACTACAAGGGGGCCGCTATGGGCACTTTCACGACATGTATATAATGTATATTTCTCCAAAACATTTTGCATTTAATTTTAGGTTTCACTTTTGGTGTGTGGGCTTGATATTTTGGTTTTCACAAAGTTAATGATATCTAATATTATTTGAAATTCTAGGAATAATGAGTATATTTATGGTATATGCAATATAATAGAGCTTGTTTTTATTTTGGGATTGCACTAAGTCAAGGTTTGAATTAATTAGCCAAAAAATGTTTAAAATAAAAATTAAAAAAATGACTCACCTCACATATTTTGTCATCTTCCATCTGAAAGTGATAGTTTGTCGAAATGTTAATTTACCACATACTTATGGTCATTGCCCCCAAAAACACCCGTTTGTTCAATATGATAATTATCACTAGAAAAAAATTAGATTTTTAGAACTAGTTTCTACAACTAGTTTTTTGGTTGTAGATAACATTTGCAACTAAATTTCCTTTAGTTGCGTTGGACAAGTCATAAGCAACAACCATTCATGGATGGAAAGAAAAGTCAACAAAATACATGTTCACCCATTGACTCACTGTATATGTGTTGTCACTTGCAACTAGTTCGCAACTAATTTGGTCAACCTTGTGCTCTTATCATATGCTACCATGCTCCATTAATTTAATATATAATAATAATAATTATTAATGAAATTCTGAAATAATCTAACATGTCCAATTTCTATGTTTGGACAATTTTTAATTGTGACACGTGGCACAATTTGATTGTGCCTTGTGGCATATTAATTAATATTTTCCAAAATCAATTTAGGTAGGTAGGTATGTAAGTAGGTTGAACTACCTATTTATTTACACCAAACACCTACCTACCTACTTAAGTAAGTACAGATAGGTAAATAACTAATTGGATAAGTTGGTTAGGGATATAGGGTAGCTAAGGGGTAGGTACATAATTTTTTTTTAGAAATTTGGGTTAAGCCTTTTAATTGGCTCATCCCACATGGCCCACATTTTCAATGTGAAAATGGGAGGCAAAGACCTTCTTTATATACTTCTCAAAATGAAAATGGAAAACAAACCTTATGGGATAAATTTTAAACTTGGAGTTTACTTGCAAATTGTTTTGTGACAAAAAAAATTAGTAGCAAACTATTTACAACTAAAAGGTTCATTTTATATCTTTTATCTTTATTTTTATTTCTGTAAATTATATATGATGCAATAGGTAAGTGACTAACTAACTAACTAATTAATTAATTAATGAAAAAACTAGCTATTCATTAATTTACTAAGTAATAAACTACGTAATTAAATAATTAAAAATAACTACATAATTATGTAATTAACCAATTAATTAAAATATTATTAAATATAAAAATGAAAATTCAATTTATTTAAAATTTTAATTATAAAAATATATCTAATTAATAAATATTCAAAATAATTATATATATATATGTTTAATAATTTATTAGTTAATATTTTTAATGAATAATGAATAATTGTCTATAATATTATTATTATTAATTTTTCCTTCTCCCCTAGGGAGAAAGGGACAAAGTTACATTTTCCCTTAAGGAAAAGGGGATGATGTTGCCATGGGGAGAAGGGGATTAAGTTCCCCCAAGGAGAAGGGGAGTAAGTTCCCTCAAGGAGAAAGGGACTATGTTCCCATGTGGCAACCAACATTTCATTTACCAACAAAATAGTTAATTAGTTAGCGATTGAAAATTTTTGGTCGCCAATAATTAGTCAACTAGTTGGCAATCAAAAAAATTTGGTCGCCATCTATACAATCTTAAGTTGGCAACCAAAAAATTTCAATCACCTTTAGACTTAAGGAATGGCGACTAAATTTATTCAATCGCCAACTGTCCACATAGCTCATTGGTGATTGAAAAAATTCAGTTGTTATCCAATGACGTTCAATAGCCACCACATGTAGTTAGTACATAAGAAGGCTGTCAAATGGTGACTAAATTTTTTTAATTGCCAAATTTTTTGGGTGCCTCTAATTTTGGGGGTACCCCTATTTTAACTTATATAAGGAGGTTTGGGTTCTCATTTTTCCTCCCTTTCTTTTCAATGTGTATGACTTCGGTTGTTTTGAACAATTGGTGTAAAATACTTTAAAGAAAGGGGGGGAGGGGACTCCATGAACTATTTTTTGTTGTTTTTGTGATTCCAAATTTTTTCACAAAACAAAATATGTTGAGTAATCAAGTTGAAGGAGAGATAATCAAATAGGTTCACGAATGGGATGACCACACCATCGTGACTTGGGACTATTAGGGGGCAAATTGTTATATATATCCTTGGCCAATATGATGTGGATATTTTTTGATTACCCAAGGACTTATTATACAAGGACATACCATTAACATTATATGTCAAACTTAAAAATGTAATAGACAAGGAGAGTGTGTTCATAGCATGGGATCACAATGGCATTAATGTCAAATATATTCCATGCGCATTTGAAAGAGTCTATGTCTTGGATGTTTCTAATTTGCCTAAACACTTGTACAAGGACATAACGACAAAGTTTCATGTTTATGACACACAAGTTTATTTGACACAATATGACATTTGTTAATTTTCAATTAATTCATAAATGAGAAAAGGAACAAACGTTTTTGCCACTTGAAAATCTATTGAAAAACTATTGGAAATACCAATTTGATAGTGTATTATCAGGGTTTGATCTTTTGATAGATATTACAAGCGATTCAGTTTGAGTAAATTAAATATTCTTTGTTTTTGTAATTTTTCATTCTCTTTTTATTACAATAATTATATCTAAACGTTCCTTTCTTTTAGCCCCAACTAAAAATGTGTTACAAAATTGTGTCAAATTTTTTTCCTAACAAGGAAGGATTGTTTCCCATTTTCCATTTATGCCTAACATGTTCCATTCAAGTTCCCAATGGGTTCCCATTAGTAATTTTTTTTTTTAATGAAGGGATCACACAAGATGGTGACTAAAAGGATTTTGGTTGCCATCAAGGGGGAGAGTGAAAAAAGGAAAAACAATGGGGGGTGCGAGGAGGGTAAAGACATTGTGGCAACCAAAAGCTTTTTGGTCGCCACGTGAGTGTGGCAATTGAAAAATTTTCAGTTGCCACATGGGTGTGGCGACTGAAAGGTTTTCGGTCGCCACATAACCATTCTAATTTCAATCACCACACAACCACTTGGATTTCGATCACCACACAACCATTCGGATTTTGATCACCACAATTGCATGGAGTTTAAATTTGATCATCATCTGACGGCACTAACTACATTTGGTCACCATTGGATGGAGATTATGAATTTCGATTGCTATAACTAAATTTGCTAGCATTTTTAATCACCCTCTAGGAACCATCAGATGGCAACGAAATTTGTTTCAGCTGTCTAATGGTGATTGATTTTTGAAGAGGTTTTTTGAAGGTATATGAGTTTTTAAATACAACTCTTGATTCATTTTTGAGCACCTTTATTTTCATTTGAATTTTGTGTCTTTGGCTTTCCCCTTCAACCATTGCATGGAGTCTTAGGTGAATTGAGGTGATCAAGTCCTTAGTGAAAGGTGATTTTTTTTGCATTTTGCAAAACTTCGAAAACACATTCAACCTTGACTTTTTGAAACTTTAATTGTTTTGAACAATTAATGCTTGGAAAGACTTTGGATTTTTTGTCATCCAAAATTTGAATGATGTCATCAAGCAAAAAATCAGGCAAACAACCATCGAACTGTCAATCTAACCAAAACCCCAAAACAAGTTATCACACACATCATCTAAGATTTATCCTCCTAGACCTTTGACCATGCATAAGTGGAGGGTTACAAAAATATCTAGCATGGAAAACATTTCATTGATGTAATCTCAAAAGTGTTAAAGGCTTAAAGAGAATGATCCTAAATGAATCACCACATGACAATTCTAGGAATTGTCATCACATTTTTCATAGAGCACACAATGGCATACCTCAACAATGTTTTTTGTGAGCAAGCAAAAAATGGCCTGGAGAAGTATAAGCAGGTTATGGAAAATAATTTTTTGGCATAACTAAACAATTCTTCACAACACACCGAACTTTGGAATTCTAAGGGTTTTTCGAAATGGTTTGAATGCAAAATTTTAGATGTGACCACAAACTTGTTGCAATGGTTTGATGTCCTTTATCCACAAAAAGACAAGGTGCATTAGACCATGAAGGTGGTGAACTTGTGGGAAAAAAATTCATGGTGGGCCAAATTCTCAAAGAATTGGTCAAAAAAGAAGGCGAGGCTTGCACCATGGATGGAAGAAGGCACTTGAAACCTTTTGGCCCAAATTGGAAACTATGATGTGTTATGGATTCCAAGCACAACAAATGTGCTCCCTTTGTTGGGTGAAGATAATCAGGGTGGTTATAGTGTGGTGTGAAGGTGCAAATCAAAAGATTCAATGGCATCGCAAGCACGATTGAATTAACGAAGAAGACATTGCAGATAGATGACAAACAAGAAGCACATAAACAACAATCAATGGAAGCCTTAACATGTTCATGTGAACATCTTGGTATCACCAATTTCCCTACCATCCACACACAAAGACCATGGAAGCGTACACATTGTGGTGGAATGGGGGGACTCTTCGAAAAATGTTAGATTACAACACGAAACTCCCACATTATGGATAATGATATTGCAACAAGGGGAGCTAGATATGGAAGTGTGAACACAACTTGTCACCTTTAGGCCAAATCATGTGAAGTTGGCACAAGCATTCATAAACATTTTGAATGTAATACATCATTTTGGAATTTTGCACAATAACTTGTCCAAGGACAACATTAAACTGCATTTAATTTTTTGGCAAACAAACTAAATGTTATGTACATAAGTGTGTGTGATTTGGGTGAGGCCAAGTGCTTGTGAGAGGTGATGCCATCATTGTACATGGGTTTGCAAAAGAGCAAGATGCCACCAATGCCAAAAAAAAATGCTTTGGTGGGTTGCCCCAAAATTATTTTTTGTTTGTAGCAAGTCGGGTTTTGCAATTCCCCTCAACGAATGGCCAAACAACACGGCACATCTTTGAAGTCTAAAGCATATTCGATGGGTAGGCTAACAAATGTCACATGGGGTGATGATTGGGATGTAGAATGTTTTGTGGACAATTCAACCAAGATGTCATTTGGGAAATTGATCCATGACATGTATGACACAAATCCAGAAGCACAAAAGAGCTATTCAACACATTGTGTGCACATTGATGGGGCCTCCATACAATTGGATTACACTTGAAGAATGTTATCAAAGGTAACCATAAATGGTTTGTAATTGCTAGATATGGAATATGGTGTAATTTGCATGATCTTTCAAAAGTGACATGTTTTAATGTTAAGGGAGTATTGGGATTACAAGACATTATGGATAGGAATAGGCCTTTCAGATGTCCATCTGAAAGGTTTAAATTTTGAATTCTTGTTGAGTTTTGTTTTCTTGTTCATGTTGATGGTGACTTGGGGACTACTCAAGGGAGTGAGTTTTTGGAGTTTGAAGACATTTGTAGAAACACATGTTGAAGATTATGATGTAGATGAAACATAGATAATGGTGTGATAGATATTAGAAACTATGTGATAGATTAGTGTTGCAAGTAATCAAAGACATAGGTAGATTTGA
>Ga0116227_10008314_pt1 | contig 19663 bp, 19 predicted proteins | sample S1TSphgellanicum_FD_89693 | JGI IMG/M metagenome (GOLD analysis project Ga0116227, IMG submission 89693) | Host-associated microbial communities from peat moss isolated from Minnesota, USA - S1T2_Fb - Sphagnum magellanicum MG | ecosystem: Host-associated > Plants > Peat moss > Unclassified... | reverse complement strand
TGCAACACATAAATCTGGGCAAATATATTGGAACACTAATTTGGAAAACCACATAAGGCATGTAATATGACTTGGGTATAATCTGTATATTATTTTAAACAAATTTAACATAAATAAACTAGAAAAAAACTAAGGTGATGTATGCAATACATATTCAAGTATGCTTCAAATATAATTTACATACAATTTAAATACAACCATTATACATAACTAGTAATATATGGGTACATCTTAGTATGTACCCATATAATAATGAGTATAATACATTCAATACACAATTGTGGACCCCTTATGCCTAAAATATGTATAATACATTTGGAATACTCACATGGCTATGACTCATTTGGTGACATTTGCAACTAATGGTAGGTAGAAGGGTCTTCTTGGATGGAAATTATATTGAAAACTGTCCAAATGAAAGGATGAAAAAATCCATTAGTCGTAAGTTAGTCATAGAGTAGTTGCAAGCGGCTTCAAATGCAAAAAGTAGTTGTAGATATAACCAACAATAGTTGTAAATGTCAAATAGTCACAACTAGTCGCAAATTTGTTGGTTACAAAATCCTAGTTTTCTTCTAGTGCTAGAAGTGTTATTATGCTATCATAATGACATCATAGATGAAGAAGAAGATATCATATTTGTTACAAAGCCAAAATTGTTTTCAATAAAAACAATAAGTTTACTTGAGATAATTCAATTTATGAAAACCACAAATGTGGAGATCATGGATATAGATGTGAAGACTACTATTTCAGAACATGAATTGGAGGTACAGAACACAAAGAAAAAGACAGTTGGCAACAAATATGAGCCAAAAGTAACTTTGGAGGATAAGGCATATCTAGAAACGTACTATAATCATCAATTGGGGAGTGTTGCAGTGGATGAAACTCCAACAAAAATCAAAGCACATGAATTACATATAACTAGATGGGATGTTAACTAAAGATCAACAATTAATGAAGTTTAATATGGGAATTGATGCATAACCACAAATGGTGGAAATTAATGCATAGTTAAAAACAAGCAAGGTGTTGGAACTAAAGCAGTTGTTGAAAGAATTCAAAGATGTTTTTGCATGGACATAGAAAGATTTGAAAGGGATTCCACTAGAGTTGGCACAACACAAAATTGAGTTGGATTTTAGTATACCACTAGCACATCAAGCTAGGTACAAATTAAATCCAAACTATGCTACAATAATTAAACAAGATATAAACAAGTTGTTAGCAACTATATTTATTCAATTTGTAGAAGAGGTTACATGGTTGTCACCCATAGTAGAAGTACCCCAAAAAAATGGCAAATTGAGAATCTATATAGGTTTTAGAAAACTAAATGCAGCCACAAAGAAAGATCCATACCCATTACATTTCACAGATGAAGTGTTGAACACAATAACAAGGTATGAGGCATATTCTTTATTAGATGGATATCAGGATATCATCAAATTTTTATAGCTCCAAAGGACAGATACAAAACTGCATTTGTTACAAACTAAAAGGCTTTTATATGGAAGGTCATGTTGTTTGGAATGAAAAATGGACTTCCAACATATTAAAAAGTTGTTACCGAAGCATTTAAGGAATATTTGGACAATTTTATGAAAATGTTTTTGGATGATTTTATAATGAATAGTGGTTGTGGGGGCCATGTTGTTTTTAGGATGTAATAGGGAAGAGTGATCAACTAGTAATGTATGCTTCTAGGCTTCTGAACAAAACATAACAAAATTATAACACAATAGAAAGAGAGGCTTTACTAATGGTTTTTATTTTGCACAAGTTTTGACATTATTTGTTGGGCAATAAGTTTATCTTTTATGTAGATCATATGGCATTGGTCTATTCAAGGTCAATAAATGATATGTTTCAAGGAAAATAGTTAGATGGTTGTTATTGTTTCTAGAATATGATTTCACAATAGTGTATAAGCTAGGAAAAATTCATGTAGTTGTAGATGCATTGTCAAGATTACCAAATATTACAGAACCCACAAGTGTGCCTGATCAAACCATAGATGCAAGTTTGTTTTACATAAAGCCTAAATGGTTAAATGATGTAAAAAAAATTTGAGAACAGGATAGATTGAAGGCACATTATCGGTACAATAGAAGGAAAGATTAGTTAGGAGAACAAAACCTTTCACATTAAAGAATGGTGAATTGTATAGAATGGGCCAAGATAACAAACTACGATGATGTTTGACAACAAAAGCAACACTGATGGTGATGAAAGAATTGCATGAAGGACCCTCATGAGGGCATTTTGCAACTAAAATAACGTAGAGGAAGATATTGGATGCTGGGTATTAGTGGCCAACTATGTACATAAATGTACATGATTATTACAAATCTTGTGATGCATGTCAAAAAATAGGAGGATTGGCAATTCAAAGTTTTCCAAAGCTAGTCACAAGTCTTCTAAAGGAACCATTTATGAAATGGGGGCTTGATTTTGTGGGGCAAATTAAGCTAACATGAAAATATACAAGAAACAAATATATTCTTGTAGCCACAAATTATGCTACCAAGTGGGTGGAAGCAAAGCATTGAGAACTAATACTACAATAGTCATAACAAAATTTCTTTATGGGTGCATATTAACCAAGCTTGGATGTCCTTTGACTATGGTCACAGATCATGGAATTCATTTCATTAATGATCCCATCAAGTATTTGACAAATCATTTTCTATTGAAACATGTGAGTTTTACAACCTATTATCCTTAAGGGAATGGGCAAGTTGAGTTTACTAATAAGGTACTTGGGACATTATTGACCAAATTAATTAGTGATAATAGAACAAATTGGGAAGAACATTTGTCTACAATGTTATTTTCATAGAAAACTGCAAACAAAGTAGTAATAAGGTATACTCAATATCAATTAGTGTATGGATTACATCCATTGATGCCCATAAAGTACATAGTTTTAGTTGTTGGTGGAAATGGGAGAGATAGTATTCTAATGAGAATTTTAATTAGCAGAATTACAAAGCTAAAAAAGTTGCAAGAAACTAGATTACAAGCTACATAAACTACAAGAACTCAATAATGGAATATAACAATATGGAGTTAATAAAAAAATCTAAAAAAACAGCTTAGTTTTGGTGATTATGTTATGTGGTTTCCAAAGAGAAATAAGTCACACCTAGGGAAGTTTAATAGGAAATGGTTTGGACCATACAAAGTACAATATGTGTTGCCAAATAACATTTTGTTATTGGTGACCATTGAAAATTTTGACACTAACCTTGTGCTAGTCAATGTTAATAAGCTCAAATCTTATAAGTACATGGAATTTGAAGTTCAGAAAAAAACAAAACAAATGCCAATATATTGGGAATAGAATGTAGGTGGAGTTTAGGTGAAGAATTTTAATACGGAAGAGGACAATGAAGACTGTGAAATAGAATAACCACAAACGAAAAATGCTAAAGATGAATGATAGATCAAAGATCTTATGGTGAACATAATATTGATTTTTGATTTGTAGATGAATAACAAATCCGTGAGTAATAATTTTAGAAGTGAAGGATTTGGAATCCAAATATTTGAAGGTGATCTATTAGGAATATTGATTGAATCAGTAACAATATTTGTTCAATCATCAACAGTATTCACATAATCATCAAATTTGTTAGCACGATCAGTAGAAAAATCAGTACAATTAACATATGTGTGGTCGTAGTCAATAGATGAATTGACATAGTCAGCAAATGAATGGGCACAATTAGTAGGAGTACAAGGTGAACAAAACGAAGTTAGTACAACTAATAAAGGGAGCTTAATGATGTGGAGTAATCAAAAGATGAAATTTGCAACATTCATTCATAACGATGACATGAAGTGTTTCCACATGGTTGTACAAGACACACATAAACTTGTAGTGATGGGCCATATTAATTTTGAGGATCATGTGTTAATTAAAAGATGGCAAACAAGTAAAATGAATATGATGGTTGGGATATTCAAAGATGAAAAAAAATAGGGTAAATGTTGAAAGAAATTTGTGTTTGTTGTTGGAAGTTATGTGCATTTTCAAAGTTTTAGAGTTCACAATATCATGAGTGTAGAAAGTGCCACTAAAAAACTACAAATAATAGCAAAGGAAAAGGAAATGCAAAGGAGTGAGCACAAAAGAAAAGAAGTAAAAGATGAGTTTAAAAAAGCATAAAAAGGAGTGTTAAATATTTAGTTGTTGGTTGTAAGGTCTTTGTCGCATTCATCATCATCTTTGAAATGTGCAAAAGGGAAGGCGTATAATGAGAGGATATAGTTTGCGTAGACAATAATTCACAACATAGATACAACTGGAACATTTGTACTTGAGTTTTTACGTAGAAACAAACAACATTGGCATGCAAAATAGTAGATAGGACCAAAAGCTACATTAAAAAACCTGGTGTGCATTGAAGATTCAGAAAAAGACGAAACTAAGGAGCAACATTTTATGGAGGCACATATAGTGCAAAATGACGCAAGGGAGGAAAACGTTGTTGTGAAGGAATAACAACTATCCACAAAAGTGTAGTTGAAAGTACAACAAGCCACAAAGGTGTAAACAATGGCAGAAGCACATTGAAGGGTGATGGAGATGTAGCAACGTGAAGTGGAAATGGTAGTGAAAAGAAGACACACAATCCTAAATAGAGCTACATTTCTAGAGAAAGGTATTAAAATTCCAAACCTTGAGCGATTCATGTGGACATATACAAAACAAAACAATGACAAACATGTAGAGCATATGGAGAATTGGAAGGATACTGTTAAGGAAGAAGATTGGGCTTCTAAGGCAAGGCCTATTCCATTGTTTCTAATGGGGTGGGAAGCACTGATGCATGATGTAATGTTGGAATTTCTAAACACATTCTTGATCAAAAGCATATATATATACTTTGGGCATAAGGATAAGGTATATGTAATCAACAAATGACTGATTATAGATGTGTTTGGAGCGTGTGCAGAAGGGTATGTAAAAGAATCAAAAGGACAAGTTAGTAACCCACTAGTAGTTCATGCATTATATAGTTGCAAACATGCACTTGCAAATTCTTCTACAGATCAATGGAATGTAAAAAGTCTAGGTCTCCCATACTCTGTTAGAGATCACGCCATTATATTTTTCATTTATTAGAGGGAGAAGGTACATTATTTTAACAATAAGAATGATATTACATCGATGAGAACAAAAAAGGGGTAGAAGGTAGATTGGGCATAGATTATGTTCAATAATCTGTGTAGTGAATTGGATCGATGGTATAAGTATGTTAAGGAGAATAAGGGGGATAAGAAAGATACTTATAAATCTACCTTAATATTAACAAAAATCTTTTAGTATCTATTTAGTATCAAAAGGAGAATCCATAGAAACCACCAACCAAGGTTAAAAGAACTAGGGAGGAGATGCAGATAGTAGTGGAGAACAAAAAGAAAGCTACAACAAACTTTCCAAGAAGTGTTTTTAAGATCAACAAAGTTGAGGAAGGAGGAGCCATAGGCTTAGGAGTGAAAAAGGAATAGGAGAACACATATATGAGGGCACATAAAATGATGAAAGGGATAATGGAACCATCTATAGTGCCAACAATGGTAAGGGCAGTGCCAATAGTGGTACAAGCAGTTAAACAAACTATAAGAGTACCATAGATGACATTTTGCACGTGAGAAACAACCAAAGGAGTAAAGGTAGGAGATACCATAGGTGACATCACCACAAGAGGGACAGATGAGGGAGCAAAGCTAGGGAGTTAAGAGGGAACATGATATAAGGTTTCCAGAGGGTGAGGAACATTTGCATTTTGAAGGGGATGTATGTGAAGATTGGATGGAGACCATTGCAAGCCCACAACATTTGTAGCATTTCAAACAACATTTGCAGCAACAACAATAGCAAACATAGGAAGGTATATAGGCTATTGAATTGGAAACATATAAAGTGGTGACACAACTTGCTTTTGAAAAGTTCAAACCAGCAAAATTATAGGTACCACCTAGTTGACTAGAATATGTAGAGGGATTCCCATTTGAATTTGAACTAGGAAGAAAAATGGTGCAGGAGCTGGGATCATATGTAAAAGGATCTAAAAATCCTACAACACAGACAAGTACACCAAAGATTGTGGAGGAGGTAGTTACAAAAGTAATGAAAGTAGATAAGGCAGCTGAGTTATTTCAAACCATGGCAATTGTGAATCTGAATATGGGGAATTTGATTATGGAAGTAAACACTCTAAAGAACATATTAGATATAGGGAGAAGGAGAATGCAATGTTATAAGAGGAATTGGATAAGGAGAGAGATTTCCAAAAGGGGTATAAACATAATGTGGAAATTTGGAGGAATAACATGGAAGAGGTTAAGCATAAGATTAAAGTGTTCATTAAGAAACTGCAAGATGAGAATGAAGAGCTCAAGGGTAGCACAACACGGCTAAAGTCACAGGATGAAGAACTATAGGATTTAAAGTAGAAGGCTGAAATATGGCAAACCATAGAAAGGAAATGGACATAGGCATTGTTTATTCATAAAAAACAACAAGAGGCTTTAGATAGTCGGGTGAAAGCACTAACTAAGGAAAAGAAGGAGAAGGAAAATGTTATAGCAAATTTGGAATCGATAAATCTGAAAAATGTATATTTGTTGTAGTCTAAGGAGTTTAGAAGAAAGACAATAGAGGTAGAAATAAAGAAGTTAATGGAGGACAAGAAAGAATATCAAATAAATATGTAGCACATACAAGCATAGTTGGAAATGGCACATGAACAAAAGAAATGTTTGGATCCAGCTAGTGGCAAGAAAATACTAGAGGATTGTAATAAATGTTATAGTACTATACCTTAATGAGGACAAAGAACAAGATGAAGGATTATGAGGTAGAATCTAAGGAATGGTGGGGGTTGTAGAGGAATATTTTACAAAGGAGTTGGAGAAGAATCTAGCTCAGCATAGAACTAATGAAAGAATTTTGAGATACAATTTAAAAGTTTATCAAAAGAAATTTTTAGATTTCATCTATGGTTGTCTAACAAGTATAAAGGTATTGGGCTAGGATGAAAAGACAAAAGTAAGGCCTAATTGAACAGTTCAGGAGGAAGAAATATAGACTAAAGAATTACAGGACCTCATAAGTGGAGCAACTAAGGAGGAGAAGGTATAGCTAGAGATACCATAAGACCTTAGAGGAGGGGGTTAGGAAGAAAAAAAAAAAAAGGAATTTAAGAACAAAAAAAGGTGGAGGTTATTTTAGCACCAAAAGAAGCATTATCCAAGATACAACATCTGGAAATAGAACCACTAATTAAATTAGTGGGGGAGGAGATCAAAATTGCAAAACAAAACGTAGGTATAAAACCACTAATTTTTACATAGATTAGATTATAGAACTATAGGGGGGGAAACATATGTTTGAAATGATATAAAATACTTTCATTTCATTTCTATCATTGTACAAGGATTTCGAGGATAGAATCTAAAGTATAAAGGGGGTAATGTTAAAGGGGTTGGATGAGTATGTCATTTTGGATGAACAAGGTAGTTAGGATAAGATTTTATTAGGGAATTTTGTTCATTTGAATTTTGAATTCTTGTTGTTTTGATCATGATGATGTGACTTGGGTTAGTTCAAAAGGTTAGAGTTTTAAAGAACAAGGGGGAGAGAAGAGGAGATAGGGAGTTTTTTTTGGAAAATAGTAGGAGCTATAGGTACTTGCAATATAGAAAAACCACAAATTATGTTTTGATATAACACATATTTTAAATGTTGTTTTGGATTTTTTTAAACAAAACATGGAACTATGCTATAATTTTGAAAGATGTTTTTAGTAATATAGAAAAACACATACTTCTATAGTGAATTTTATGTTCATCTTTTGTGTGAAATTTTTGTAGTATCAAATTATGATGAATTGAATTGTAATCTTGTTTTTGGAGTTTGTTACAATGTATTTTGAAATGCAGATTTTGGTTATATGCAATAACCATGAATTTGATGTTGGAATGAATGGTAGTGTTAAGTTTATTGAGATTCAAGATAGAAATAGTGAACATATGCATGTGAAATGCAAACATGTTATTATAGTAGTGTGAAATATTATGCATGAATTTAAATTTCACTTCTACCAACCCTATTTACCTTAAACTCTATATACTTAGCCTTTAAAATATATTTGTCTCTAGATATGCATAAATCATGCACTTGAAAAAAAATATGAATGTGTATGGTAAATCATAATATTCTAATATTGTTTCAATTGGAATTTTCTATTTTTGTACATATTCAATTTTGATTATACAAAATTTGCACTATAAATCCATACATAATCTAAAATGCTTCAACAACCACATTCCTAGCCCAAATATTTACACAATTATAAATTTGTCATAATTTTGCCACAACTTACTTTTCATATTGATATGAAGGAAAAAAACAATGAGATCATGGAAAAAAAATATAGAAAAACAAAAGATCCAATATCATAATTCAACAACTCTATGTAGATCCTCAAAATTGTTCTATCTCCACAACTACTATTACGTTCTCTATCTTCTCTAAACTCCTAATATTTAACATAAAAAAAACTAGTTGGGAAAAAAGGTTAAAAAAATAATCCACAACTTCTTTAATCCTCAACTTTCTCGCTTAAAGTCATCATTTGAACTCTTTAGTAGTCTTAATTTCACCTACTTTATATTTATTGAACCTGTTCTATCCAGCTTGTCTCATAATAAACATCACAATGCTTGTACCCTATTCTTATTTGGTTTGATTACTACAATACAATCTTGCCCTTAACATTCCCCCATGTACTTTGGATTCTGTCCTTGAAATCATGTTAAAGATATATGTATTAAAAAAACCCAAAATCTATAGAATAAGTATCCCTTATTCATGTTGATTATGTAGTTATCTATTTTGTAATTGTACCTTGTGATTTTACAAATTGTTATTCCTCCATTACATGAATTTTCTATCTACAAAGTTTGTTGTAATTGCTCTTGTTGTTGCATTTTTGTAATGGGTATGTAAATGGCCATTATCCCACTCCTCATGCAAAGTTGATATTGTTGTAGTTATTGTAACAATTGGGTGGTTAGAGAGACATCAACAACTAAAGTATAGTCTGGTGACTTTGTGTGAGCAAATACCTACTATGAGCTTTTTATTTTGTTGAGACTTCTGCTAAGACCAATTCTTCAACTTGTGGTAGTCTATTCATCCATAGCCTCCCTTGTAGTATTTCCTCCCCCCAAGTCTATAGGTGAACTTGATTGAACTTCCTCAACCTTTCCATTTGGACCTGTTTCATTTATTGAAGTTATCCTTAAGAGTTGTAGAAGGTGAGTCATATTTGAACTTTGGATATGCTTCCATGTATGCTTTAAGACTTCTCATGGAGTTGGCTTCATTTGCCTTATGTTCATCAAACAAGGGTTACAAATTTGTTTGAAACGTATCCTAAACTAAATTCCACAAAGTGTTAACATAAGATGTTTGCAACTATAAGGACTTCTATTTAATCCTTAAAATTATGTTTTACATCAACAAATTATCATACTTTTTCAATCTGTGCTTGGACAAATATGGCTACATGGTTGTGATGGAATTCATGACTTTGGTTAGCCTTATTGCATTTTACTTAAGCTTTTAAATTGATCTATTTACACACAACTTGGGTTCTGTCCTTCTTTTTCACAATTTCATCATGTTCATGCATAACATTCTAAAATTCTTCCTTGAATTTTAAAATTTTTGTCTTTTGCGCCTGCACCTATTGTTGGAAATTTTCCTTGTTTTGTTGCAAATCTACATATTCAATTTTTAGATCGTTTACTTTTTTTTTTAGGGCCTAATATTTGGCATCTTTTCTATCTTGATTTTCTTTTAACAAATCCCTCTCTCTTTTGATTATATCACATAACTACATATGTTACTCTAGAGTTCCCGTCCTTTGTTTTACCATAATAAGCTCCATTTGTGATTAGTTCATTTTTTTTTCCTTGGCCTAAAGTGTCTATTTGATTTGAACTTCAATGGCACAAATGTGATGCTATAAATCTTGAACTTCCTATTGTGCAATTAGAGTTTTCACTACACCAAAATGCATCCTAGTTCACTCTGGGTTTCATTAGATTTTGAATGAATTTGGACATTTTTACCATGGTGAAATAAGTTAACGAAAACCAATTGCTACGAATAATGAATTAGTTCACTAGTATTTAGTGATATACAAATTTACCAAACCATTTTATTTGCTAGTTAATTAATTAAGCAACATGGAAATCAAATAAATTTAAATTATTTAATATTTAATGTAATATTTAATATTATTGATAATTTCATGATTTTCAACCTATGAATTATTAACATGTGTCACTACCTATGCTAGGTTAAAAACATAGCCTAAGTACATAAAACATGTAATAAACTTGAGTAGGGACCTACTTTAGGGAACCACATAAGATAATATTTTATCAACTTACCATTATTGACCAAACACACCATTTGTGAGGTTTCGATCCTTTGATTTCTAGGACGGAGGCCATCACCCCTATCATCAAGCCACCACATTTGTTGTGATAATGTATTACATTACGTTTTATTTATCAAATATTTCATTTTAAACATTACAAAAACATAAACTTTGAAAATTCATATGTTATTGAAATTTTGTCCAAATGAAATGATTAAAGTTTAATTTAAATTTTTTTTCAATATGTACATAATTACATTTATTTCTTTTTGAAAGTGTAAAATCATTTCAACAATTTTTTTTTGAATATCACTATTCAATAACATTTTAGTGACCATTTTTTTGAAATTTTTTTTAATAAATGGACAAGATTTTTGCTAATATAATAATACTACCTATGGTAAGCTATTTTCAACTATTCTAGGGCTATTTTTCATTATTCTAAGTTATTTCACCATACATTATTTATAGTTTTTTTTAAATGGTTATTTTTAGTTTTTTTAGTTTTAAAAATTATTTCACCCTAAGTTACTTTCAATTATTCTAAATTAAGTTTGGCTATTTTAGGCTATTTTCGACTATTGTAAGTTATTTTTGGCTATTTTACGTTATTTTTGGCTACTGTAGGCTATTTCATTTTAGGCTATTTGTGGTTATTATAAGTTTTTTTTGTTATTTTAAATTATTTCATCTTAGGTTATTTTTTTACTATGTGAAATTATTGTTGGTTACTTTTGGCTATTGAAGGTTATTTCACCTTATGTTATTATTGCCTACTATAGGTTATATTACCATAAACTACTTATGTTTATTCTATTGGTGGCTATTGTTGGTTATTCTATCAGTGGCTATTGGTGCCTATTTTATTGGTGGCTATTAGTTATTTTTTATTAATGGCTATTAATGGTTATTCTATTATTGATTATTCTATTAATGGCTATTGATGGTTATTTTAAGTTAAATTATCATAGGTTATTGGAGGTGATTAGTGCCTATTGGTGGCTATTGATGGTTATTCTATTAGTGGTTATTGTTAGTTATTATATTATAGGCCATTGGTGGTTATCTTACTGGCGGCTATTAATGGTTATTCTATTAGTGGCTATTAATAATTATTTTATCAATGGCTATTGGTGGTCATTTTATTATAAATTATTGTTGGATATTTTAGGTTATATTATCATAAACTATTATTGGTTATTTTAGGTTATTTTACCTTAGGACATGATATTATATTTTAAATTATTTTAAATTATTATACTTAAAATAAAATAATTTATAATAACATAAAGTAAAATGACCTTCGATAACCTAAAGTATAACTTGAAATAACATATATTAACGTAAAATAAAATAACCTAAGGTATAACCTAAGGTTAGTTGAATAATTTAATTTTAAATAACTTTTTTTAAAAACTTTTATTAAGCTAGCTAAAATATCTTAATGTAGAATAACATATAATAATTTGGGATATAATAATTTATAATAACCCATAATAATTTGTAATAACTTAGGGTATAAGTTAGAATAACTAATGTAGTTTAAATAATATAAAATATATCATAAAGTAACATAGGGCATTTTAAACAACATAAAATTAAACCTTTTTACCACAATAAATTATAATAATGAATTATGTCTACTAGCAATGAAACACAATGTTTAGATAATGATATGATAATGAAATAACTTTAACTAGGGTGAAATCATTAAAATGCAATGAACTTATTTCACTTTTAAAGTCCCATAGTGATTTAGGTTAATGAACTACACCCAACTTTTGTACTAGTATTTATTCTCCAATTCTTACTTTTCTACTTCATTACTTTCAAATAACAATTAAAGTCTTAACAACTCAATTTTGGTCTGCTCCATCTTTTTATTGGAATTTGCCACATGTTAAAATAATTTTGCAATTTGTAAATCCTTTTCTGCTTTTTAATGTAATGATCGTCCTATGTGTGGGGTTTGAAAAATTGGAGTTGTGCCCCTAGATATTTTGCAAATGGCCCTACACTCCTATATGTGCCAAATGTATCCCCTAACTCATACACCCCTTTTGAAAATGATGGTCTACCTTCTTGAATTGCAATTGGTTATGGTTTATAACTGAGCCTCTTGTTGATGATGTTGAGGAGATGATGAACATGATGGAAACCACCCAACTAAATTTTTCTCTAGAGATATTGATATCTTCTTTTGGTGCTCTTGCAATAGGTCTAAATTTATAGGTGATGGAACTTGTTAAGTAATTTGACCCTCCGATTATGGTTCTTGTTTGGCCACTTGTTATAGGTTTAGAATCTCCATAGAATTGGTGTAGGTTGCTATGCCTCCTTTAAGGTTGTTATGGTCTTGGTATGGTGTGGGATGCCAAGACTTTTGGGTTGGGAAGTGCTAATCGCATTTGCTTCCTTCTTTTGATCATTAGAGGTTTTTCCTTTTCATCCATTTCCTCTAAATTTTCTACAATTCTTTGTTCCCTAGTTCGAATCTATCTTGGCAATTTGCTGGACAAAACAAAAGTCGTTTAACTTGTTGTAGTCGCTCCCTCAATTTTGAGGTATTAACCCCTAATGTAGAATCATCATGTACTCCAATGGGTACATCTTTTAGTGAAATCTATTGAATTGTGTCAAGGAAGAAATGTTGCATCAAAATCTCAATAACTAATGCTGAATGACAAACATCTTTCTTTGGATCAACCTTGGTTGTTCCCATCATGATCATAATCTAGGAGGTTATCAATCTCATCAATTCTTTCTACATTTTCTTAAACAAAATGTTTATTTAATCTACTACCTTCCCTTGCATAGCTGTCATGATTGATATAACATTTTTATTGCTGAAATAACCTCTAGTAAATGACCTTATCCCTTTGGTAAACAACTTGAATGAATGTAGGGAAACGAATATCATAGGGTGGCTTCATTTTATTAACATTCCATTATTCTATTTTCACATACATTCCTAATAGAACAATATGTTGAAGCATGGCTTTTACAATTTATTTGTTTGCATGTTTCTATTCTTCCCAACCTTTGTTGGAAATTTTAAAGACATCTACAATTAGATGTTTATCGATTGCAATAATTTTCTCTCCCATCTTTGCATATATAATGTCTACCATAATCTAATAAATGTTGAGAAACTCCACCATCTAGTCATGGTGTGGTGTTATCCATTATAGTTCCAACAATCCTACTAGTCCTATTTTGGATGCCCATTTTTTTTCATCCTCTTCCATATTGACCCAAGTTGTAATTTTTCCAACTCTTGAGCATACATCTACTCTATTGGTGTGAAAATCAACCTCTTTGGTTTTCGTGAAAGCACAAACTTAGTTGAACATGCCATTGTTCTACATTTTTGTTTTTTCATTTTAAACTTAAAGACAAACTAGGTTTTGAAGAACCTAGAACAATCAATGGTCACTATTAAAAAACATGGTATTTTTTTATTGGAAAATATAGTAAAAAAACTACCCAACTTGAAAAAACATAAAATAGACTATTCTGTCATTTTGGATAAGTCGATTTCAACATGTCCATTGTGAATGGGGTGGTTTTTTTATTGGACCATTTGATTGGTCATTTTGACTTGTTAAATTTCTGCCAAAATAAAAAACATTTGTGGCAAGTAAGTAGGTAGTTAGGTCGTAAAAAGGCATGTAGGTAGGTAGGTAGGTCTTAAAAAGGCATGTAGGTAGGTGGTAGCTTACCTTACCCTACCCTATCTTATTTGACCTACCTCAATCTAACCTAATATATCCTATTTAGCCTACCCCACCTACCTTAGCCCCTTAAGCATGTACATAGGTTATAACGTTAAGAATTGAACCTTTGATTTTCCTAAAGATAAATCAATGGACCACACCATCAAACGGTGTTCAACTTTTGTTAAATTTTAGAATTTCCCACATGTTTATTTTGACATTTCACTATAAAAGTATGAAATATGAAGGTAGGTAGGTTGTAGAAGATAGGTGGTGTCACAACCTTAACCTTGGGTTCACGACCAAAGCAAAGGGCATGAGTCAAGAATGGGTTTAGAAGGGTGTGAGTCAATAATGCAACTCGTGAGTCATATTCACACTCTCAAGAGTGCGGGAGAGTGTGAGGGAATGAGCCCACACATTCCCAAGTGGGCTCCCACTTTGGGTCTTCCAAATTTTTTAAAAGCGATTTGAAGGGGTCAAAACTCATTAGATTAAAAAATCCCTTATACCATTAGAAAAATCTTGAGATGTAGATGTCTAAAATGGGCTTTCATGATCCATTTGAATATTTATAACACAAGATATGGCAAAAAAAAGGTCAATATTCAAAATGTTAATTTGATTCCCAACCATTAAAAATCAAAAATCACTTTTAATTACATGCATTTAGGGATTGTGCTACATATTTTTCGAAAGCTATTGATGAGGGCTACAACTTTTCATAAACCTTACTTCAATTGGAGGTTTTCATATGAAGTTATAAGCGTCCAAAATGGCAAGAGTTTCAATTTCGAGAATTTTAGGACTTTCGACTTGGGAGTCTTGGAAAAAATGACATTTGGGTGTAGCCCCCATGGCCAATCACAGATAATACTATAAGGAGGAAGGTGGTGGTTTCCCCCAAGTCCAAACCATGGTGAATTTTGTGAATCCATGTATGTTCGTGATTCATCCGTGCACCAAAAGTACCCCAATTATGCACTAACCAACTTGTTTGGTTTGTGCATATCGATATGAATAATTGATTCACTTGTCACTCATCCTAGACCCCATCCCAAAGTTTTAGTAGGCCCTTCCACCCCCAAAATGTTACAAACAAAGGAGTGTACCCCAACTCCTTCTATTATTTTCACTTTGGGATTCACATTTGGGCCAATCAAGGAATTTGGGGGTGTGTCAAGTGGGCGGGTGGGTAGGTAGGTAGGTAGGTAAATAGGTAGGCAGGTGGGTGGGTATGTAAGTACGTAGTACATGTGTGAGAAGGTAAGTGGTACATCCATGTAGGTGGGTGGGTGGGTTGGTAGGTAGGTAGGTAGGTTGTAAAATTGTAAATGGGAGGTAGGAAATAAATATGTAATAGGCATAAGATGTCCCATTTGATTAAAAAACATTGGTCATTTAATTAATGATGTCAATTTCTTATGTTCAATTTGACTAGATGTCCCATTTGATTAAAACCCATTGACCATTTTGATTAAGGTTGTTCAACTTGATTAGATGTATTGGTCAAATAAGTTACCTTAATCAAGTTGATTGGACAAAAAATACATGTTTCGGGCCCCTAGTCAAAATGGACATGTCCATTAGTAAAAAAAGACCAGTTAGTCAACTTGAACCGTTTAAAAAACCATGTTTTGTAATTGTATGCGCAAATTTTATAATTATTTGTGGCACATTGGGGTTGTCACTTGTCTCAATGTTTGAAAAAAATCGTCGCCCTCTAAATCTATCAACACCACCCTCTCCACTTCCTCATGTGGTTTTGAAATTCCACGTTCTCTTAAAAAATGCAGCCACCTTTCAATATCACTCCTTGTGCATGTTGTAGTCCATAATGTGACTTTGATCCTTCTCCTAGGATTGTAGTCTGGAGAAGACTTTGGAAATCAAACTTGAATCGGTGTTGGATTTACAACTCCATAATGTGTAGTGTGGCCCACTTCTTACATTTTTTTTTTTTTTGACAAATTAAATTTTTGTGCTCTTCCTCTTTTTCTCGAGTAGTTCTTTTAAGTTTTTCTACCAAGCTCTCATCATTCATTCTAATCTACTACAATGCGTGAAACTTGGAAAAGTTTTTAAAAAACAATTGTTCATAATCGACATCATGCCAAGTTAGTGCCACTACATCCCACGCCTCTTGATGTGTCATTGTACCCGTTAGGGTTTTGGGATTTGAAATGGTAAATCTTGCATCACCACCTATCATTGAAGGGTGAAAGCATGGTAAGGTATGCCAAAAAAGTATTCACACATATAATCACAATCACATTTATGGCATAAACATGAAAAAACACATTCAAAACTTCTTTGACTTTCATTATGAAGCAATGGTGCACTCCATTGAGTTTATAGTAAGCTACACATAAAATGTGAGGAATTTTCATATAAGAAAAATGGGTGGAAAATATGTTCTAAACTAATTGTTTTCAAAATTTCCAACATATTTTTATATAAGAACTTTGATAAATTATGACTATGATATGAAAAATTTAAAAGCACATTGATCCATATTAGTGCTCTATCCATTTGAAAGTACAAAAAATTCAATTACATTACTTTCATCATACTTTCATATATTTGAAGGAGGAGTGTGACAACTACTTTCCTATACTTATATTTTTAAAAAATACTTAAATGCATATTAAAACATGCAATTATTCAATATTATGCAATGAAATCAAAGATATTCCTCTTATTGATCATTAAAGTAAAAAACACTCATGAGTTCAATGTATTAAGTCTTAATTTGTGGATATTTTCCACCAAAAAAATAAAAATCCCTCATTGGCATACTTTACCATGCTTTCACCCTAAATGTTTTTCATCCAATTTGACCTTCATAGGAACATAAGTCGTATGTTGCATAAAAGTTCCATCGATTGGTACCATTTGTACCATAAACACAAATTCATCTAGATGTTTGTTTTCCTTATCATCCATCTTGATATCTCTTTGTCCTTCCCAATAAATTGGTTTAGGTCGATTTGTAGTTTGTCCTTCTTCATCCAAAAAATGGTAAGGTTTCAACTTGTTCACATTCACAAGCACAAGGTTTGGGTCAAACTTATCTAAAGGCACCAAAAGCACAATGTTATTTGGTACACAAAACTATACTTTGTATGGACCAAACCACTTTTTGGTGAATTTACCAAGATGTGTTTTTTGTCCTTTTGGAAACCAAAGTACATGATATCCAAACTTGAATTGCTTTTCTAAGTACTTTTATTAACTCCATAGAACACGATTACACTATTGACTCCCAACAATCTCCTTGGCCAAACTCTACGTTGCTAAACCTCCAACTTTTTGGCATGCATCATAAGATTTGAAAAATTCAAAAACATCATGAAATAGCTTGGGCCACCAATATCATGCATCAAAAATCTTTTTGGCAATGATGTTTAATGCAAAACAAACTCCACCAAATCATTCATGAAGCTCCCATAGTATCATTTATGTTTCATTTGTGGTTACACATTGTTTGTTGTCTTGACCCATGTGGTATAGGATACCCTTTTGTAAAGTAAAAGGTTCTGCTTTTCTTATCAAATGTTGTTTATGAGTATTGGTCAATATCCCATGCATCTATCCCATTTATACATAATTCTTAACCTTCTCCAACCATATTGGTTGTAACATAAACAATGCAACATCTATGATCTGATCAAGTATTGTAGTATTCGAGAATCTAGATTGTACATTGGCTATTACATGTGTATGACCTAGTTTATATAAATTCATATTTTAAAAACAACAACCATTTGGTAATACATAAACCTGTGGTTTGTTTACTAGATAGACCAATGCCATATGATGTACATAAAAAACAAACTTGTTACCCAATTAATCTTTAAATTTATGTAGTGTAAATACCATTACTAATGTTTCATGTTTTGTGGTATTGTAGTTCCTCTCAACATTGTTTAGTAATCTATAAGCATAAATAACAAGCTAGTCATGTTTTCCTATTAATATCTAAGTTAAGATGGCACTTACGGCTAATAAAGATACATGAAACTCAACATCCCAATTAGGAGATATCAAAATATGTGCTTTTACATACTTCTGCTTAATTAAATCCCATGCTGCCTAACATTTTGAAGTCCACAAAAATTGTTTTGTCCTCTTCATAAGTATGGTAATTGGGGCCATTATGAATGTAAAATTCTTGTTAAAGCATCTATAGAATTAAGCCATTTTGTTGAACACCTGAATTTGTTGTGGATTCATGGGTACATGCATAAGATTTATGGCTTGGATTTTCTTAGGATATAGTAATTTACCTTCTGGAAACAATAACCCTAGTATTAATCCTTAAAATACCATAAAGGTGCATTTGTTTGGGTTTAGACTAATCCCAAACTCCTTGCACTTCTGAAAGCACAATCTAAGTTTCTACAAATGAATGTCCATATAATTGTAAACAATGAAATCATCTAGAAAAATTTCATGAATTTGTCTAGATAATTTCTATAGGCTTTGCTCACTACCTTTTAATAAGTGGGAGGTCCATTTTTTACTCCAAAAGATATTACTACTCGGGTAAAAGCTCCTTAGTTTATTATAAAGGTTGTTTTATATATGTCCTCTAGTGCTATAGATATATGGTGATATCTAGAATATCCATCTGAAAAGGAATAAACATGATGCCTTGCAACTATCTTTAGAATTTCATCTGTGAATGGAAAAGGATAGGGATCTTTCTTGGTAGTTGCATTTAGTTTTCTAAAGTCTACACAGATTTAAAATTTTCCATTCTTCTTGGGTACTACCACAATTGATGATAACCAAGTGGTTTCTTTTACAAGCTGGATAAACCTTATTGCTGACAGTTTGTTTATATATTGTTTAATGATTGTAGCATAATTTGGATTCATTCTGTACATGGCTTGATGTGCTAGTGGAGTTGATGTATCCAACTCAATATGATGTTGTGTCAATTTTGGAGGTATACCTTTCAGGTCCTTGTAAGTTCATGCAAACATGTCTTTATATTCCAATAACAATTTTAAAAAAGAATTCATGTTCTCTTTAGTCAATTAAGCATTCATTTTGATTGTTTAAGGATTATTTGTTGTTCACAAATTAACCAACAACAATTAATGTTTTTTATGTTAATGTCTAGCCTATAATTTGTAATTCATGTATCTGAACCTTTGTTAGTGTCTCATCAACTTGCACTTAACCCAAGGTGTGGTGATAATAGACTTAAGATACAGCTTATCTTCTAAATTGACCTCAGGTTTTATATCAACACTACTACCAAAGTGGGGTGTAATTTACTAGCTTAAATCACTATGGGACCTTAAAAAGTGAAATAACTTCATTGCATTTTACTAATTTCACATAGTAAAAATTATTTCACTATAATATCACTATGTAGACATCATGTTTTATTACTAGTTAACATAATTCACTATTACAATTTACTATAGCAAATAGGTTTATTTATATGTTTTAAAAAATATT
>Ga0116227_10008312_pt1 | contig 19671 bp, 16 predicted proteins | sample S1TSphgellanicum_FD_89693 | JGI IMG/M metagenome (GOLD analysis project Ga0116227, IMG submission 89693) | Host-associated microbial communities from peat moss isolated from Minnesota, USA - S1T2_Fb - Sphagnum magellanicum MG | ecosystem: Host-associated > Plants > Peat moss > Unclassified... | reverse complement strand
GGGGGTTATTATGTGGCAGGGAGGAGTATAGTTCTTAAAAAAAAAGGGAGGGGACCGTGCCAGGCCAGGCAGCTCCCCCCCCCCCCCCCTTACTGCTTGATGCCCTCTTCGATTACCTCATTCATAAAAGGTGTGCATGTATTCATGTGTTATTTGTGGGGTGCATAGGACAAAACTACACAAATATGACTTGCCCTAGAAAACGCTTTTCGCTTTATCGGGCCCTTCGAATTGCGGGCAGTGCTCAAAAAATATGTTTGCTATGCGGCCTCCTTTTCTGCTTGGGGCAAGTTTCTTAGAGCTAATAAAACAAAGAGGGAAGAATAGATACAAAAAATAAATAATTTTTTAGGTCGTAGCCAAAATATTTGGGGGGATCAGCACATTTTTTAAATTTTATTATCGAATTGTATCCAAAAAGAAAGAAAATATAGAAAAATAATCAAAGAGGTGATTTGCTTGGCTAATTTTCAAAATGTGTACGAAATCCCATAAGGCCCTAAGATTTCAATAGCACCCTTGTCTAAAACTTTAAATGATACTTCATATTTAAAATGCAAAACTGGATGTTTGGATTTTTGAATTAGGTAGAAGGCTTGTAGTACTTGTTTATTTGAAAGAGACCTAGAAAGACGTTACCAAAAAAATCTTGTTTTTTCTTATAATTATCTACCCCTATGTTTCAATAGTGAAGGAAATAGAGTTTGTTTTTTAAAAAAGTAGTGAAATAGAAGCGCAACAAAAACTGACACAACGCCAAAGGCCTTATTTAGTAGACTGCTTTTATTTTCTTTGAGTGTTCACCCCCTTATTCAACGAAAGCAGCATCCACTCAATAAAAACATGTTATTCGTCAATATCTAAGACATTTTATTGGCTAAGGTTAGGGTTGGTGGTAATGGCTTGAGAAGGATTGGGGCAATCCTTCATTTAATGAGGTCCACCACATCTCCAACACTTATCTTCTCCCCCTTGCATAGTATAAAATGATGTGAAACCACCTTGTACCCATTTGACCCCCAAATGACCCTTTTGGTATTCTGTGGAATGGTTTTATTGGGCTAACCACAAGATTGTTGAACCAATGGTGTGGATGCATTCCTTGGGCTTTCTTTGTTGAATTCAAGTGTAACCACCTATTTCTCCACCACGTTCATCTTGACATGTTCCAATAATTGAAACACATTTGCCAAAGTGGGTTGTGGGGGCTAAAGTAAAATGGCATCCCACACCCAATGTTTAAGTTCATTGTTTAGATCCCATATCAAAATTGAATCACTTGGGCTTACATTATGCCTTGTGTCACAATGATCAACTTACACATTTGTGCATAGGCTTCTTATAAACTCTCATGAGGCTTACATTAAAATTCTTCCAAACTTTTCATTTTTTTGTTTAAAAAAAAAAATGGAAAAAAAAAAGAAAAGAATTATACCCACCCTTTGTTTTATCCCAAACATAGCTTGAAACACCCAAACTTCCCAAGCTTGTCAAACATGGCAAGTTCAAGTCATGTTCAAGTGATCTTGAAAGCTCACGTAATCAAAACATGGAGTTCCACACTTTTGCTTGCTTTTTTTTTCCCCTTCTCCATTTACTGTTTTTATTTTTTTCTATCACTATGTTGTAAACACTACCAAGACCAAACAACAACCACAAAAAAATGATGGTGGTAGGAAAACTTTTCCTCCTTGTGCCCTCCTTCTTTTGTTACTATAGTTGTCATGCAACAATGGTGACGATGATGGTAATGATTATGAGAGGAGCCCAAGTTTGAAACTTGGGTTGGTGGCAGTAATGGTGGGGTGGTGATAATTTTTTGCCACTACTATTGTTTTGTTGTTCCTATGTAGTTGAAAGAGAGAATGGGAAAAAAAATGGAAAGAGTAAAAAGAAAGGGAAAACCTTCTGCAACAATGAAGGGGCCTTACTTGTGGGTTTTTAAAAAAAAACTTCACATTTATAAAAGCTCCTCTAGCAACTTTGTTGGTTTTCTCCACATTTCAAGGTAATTAAACCTTGTTGGGGTTTGAATCCATGAAGAGTGCTAGCTATGAATAGTTAACATGTAAATACCCACACCACACCATGCAAACAAATCTAACTTGAAACCATAACACAATTGCAAGAAAATCATGTGCAAAAACATAAACAACAAATCCTATTGTTAACCTAACTAATTTAACTATAGCATTAAACAATTTTGGTGATTCAAAATGGTCATTCACCTTCAATGAAAACAAGAGTCCAAGCTTAACATTTCCACACAACAAAATGAAAAAATTAATACCAAACACAAAACACAATATTTTTGCATGTGATAGTAAAGTGTGCTACAACCTCAAATCACCAAAAGTGATTCGGGATTTCAAAAATTGGGATTTATCCCATCCACATAATATTTCAAATCCCATTCATGATTAAATCAATTTCAAATAAAAATCCAAAAAACAATTAAGTTAACTTGGTTTATTCGTACTTGGAACCTACCTGAAAAGCTAAACTAACAAACTTGACATGTTACCTAGACTAGGTTATTGATGGGATGAATTATAATTTCAATTTATGATTAATTTCTTAAAATATTAATGGAAAAATTAATTATTTATCTTCAACCTATCCTACCTACCTTACCTAGCTAGCTACCCTATTGTAACTTCCCAATTCCTTACCTATTTAAAACCTACCTATAATTTGTATACAAGTATTAATTTAATATTTATTTTCCAAAATTTATGATTGCATGTTCTATTTGATTCCATGTTTCATTTTACTACATGTCTATACTTTTTTACTAGAGGTGTTCATTTTTTGTCATGTTTGATCTAATGTTAAAAAGGTCATTTTAGTCAATTGAACTAGTCAAAAAAATCATGTCTATTAACAACCAAGGGCCTTTAATAAAATTAACCAAATTTTTAATCAAAACAAATAAGATAATCAAGTTGGACATCTTGAAAAGCCATGAATTCTTGTAGTTTACATTCATCATCCCCTTGATGTCCTTCTACATCAACTTGACATCCTTGTCATCATCCAAAGAAAAAAATCATTTTCCCACATCCTTTTGAATGTTTCCCATTGTCCCCTAGATGTGCATCTTGGTGCCCCCATCATCCCTTTGTTATTCCCCATTGTCCTTTTATCACCACACTTGCCTTTGTCCAAATTTGGATGTAGCGATATCCTTTAATTAAAAAATCTTAAACAAACTTAATTTTTATTAAAATCACCCAAATTAAGGACATCCTACATATTGAAATGTTAGCTTGGGAAGTTTTGGCATTGAACAATAAAAGTAATTGAAATAATTAAGTGGAAAAAAAATTCCTACATATACACCTTGTAGGAATGTTGTGGTACAATTAATAAACTTGGATTGTAAAGTATGTTGTAGGCATGATTGTAAAGAGTTCATTGTCAATGACCAAAGGAACTTGTTAAGGGAAGGGAAGGGAAGGGAAAGGGGGCGGGGGGGGGTGCCAAGGATGTCAAGGAATGGTGAGTCAAAATTGAAAGTCCTTAGGGAGTTAGGAGTTGATAGGGTTGGGGTCGAAAGTCATTGTTATGTCACTTGAGAAAGAAGAAAAAAAGGGGAAGGGGAAATATGGTGAATGAGGGAGAGAAGAGAGGGGGATAGGGGGGAGGGAAAAATTAGAAAAAAAGGAAAGTTGAAAGGAGAAGGGAAAAAGAGGGAAAAAAAAAAGTTGAGGTTTTATAGAACATTATCAAGCCCTCGACCTTTTACACAACTTGAAGGGACCTCCTCCATTTTGCAAAATGCAAGGGACAAACTTTGTTGAAGCTTAAAGGTGAACAACTTCAACACAAAGTTCATCCCTCAGCTCCATGACTAAACTTTTGTCTTTTTCCTAATGCTCATAGATCATGTGAAAATACAAAACAATTAAATTACAAACAAAATCCCTCACCCAAATCACAAAGATAAAAAAATTGCAACAACACACTAAAAAATTAGTGAAAATGAAACAACCAAATGCAAACCCTAGTTGTCAATGAACTTTTATTTTGTTTCTTTCTTATTCCTTTTAAACCATGAGAAAATTTTAAAAACTCTTAGATTGCAAACAAAGTCTTTCACCCAAATCACAAAGATAGAAAATAATTGCAATAGCACATTGAATTACAAAGAAAGTGAAAATATAATAGACAAATGCAAACCCTAGCCATCAATGGACCTTAGAGGGATGCATTACAAACATGACAAAGGGCACTATGCTACATGATTGCTTGGATAAAGTCCATACCATATAGTGATACACATGTGCATATTTGATACATTACTCATAGGCTATGCATGTCCATGTTCATTTTGTGATTTCATGTTTTTTTTTGGGGTGACATTTTGGGTCGATTAGACCTAGTTAACATGCGCCTATTGTAGGCACATGCATTAAAACCTTGTGATCATTTTATGCTTAAGGAGATTGTGTGATTATTCTTTGGATTAATTTAGAATCTATGATTTTAAGCGGTCCATATATATGTATGTGTGTAATTCAAAATAATTAATTTTTCAATGCCTTTTCATGTCCATGTTATATAATAAAATCAAAATTGAGATTGACATAAATAACCATGAACTATTGCAAACCATATGAGAACATATGAAGAAATAAAAAGGGAAGAAGGGGGGTGAATATTACTAAATTGATAAACCTCCATCTCCTTTACCATTGTTCTTACCTTTTTTCACATTTTCAAATTGAATCTTAAGGTAATTTTCAAAAATTATTTAGAAAAAGAAGGATATTCCATAAATCCAAAGCTTTTCCTTGGCCAACCACAAGGTTCTATTTACAAATTCCTATCATACTACAAATTGAAACATGGTCATGAAGTAAAATGTATGTACAACATTCTCCAAAAGTAAGACTTGCGAGCCTTTACATACGTAAGAAGTAATACACATCATCCTTGAAAACTGCAAAGAAAAATATCCATTGACCTATGAAGACCAAATGTGTTAAAATGTTGCAAAAAACTGGTAGGATTTTTCTCCTTACAAAACTCAGGTGCTTAAACTTGGTGACCAACCCTTAGATCATAGCTTCCCATCCCAATAAATTACATAATATTGTATAAGTGAAGGGTCCTTGAACTAATGCTACCTAGTCCTTTGGCTACCCCTTCACTTTTACCCTTTGGGAACTCACCAACAATTCCCCCTAGTTTGTTATGTGTAAGGTAAGGCCCCATGGTGTGGACATTTCCCAAATAAGGGGCCTAAGATAAAGTAGTAATTGAGTCCATTGAGGAATGTCCTTCACATAAGGGACTTAAGCCTAATGTAAAGCAAAGGGTGAATGTTATCACAAGCCTAAATATGTATAGATATTGAGGGGGTAGGAGCAAGAGGCACCTTATGCTTACAAGAGGCCTCTTACACCTACCTCTACTAGGCCCTCACCTTTAAGTAGATGAAAATAGGTGTGAATGGTATCTTGTAGGTGTAAGGTGCCTCCTATTTTCAAAGGTGCATTATGTGTGGGGTAAACATGGAGGTCATGGGCTTTATCGACCTTGCTCTTTACCAAGTGTAATAATCGACATTTTTTATTTTAATTTCTTGTGACACTCGAAAGGTATCATAAGAAAAGAAATTAAAAAATCAAACTATTTCAAAAAATGGAATGCGAGCTAATCCTTGTCATTGTAGGCATTTTGTTTTTCAAATTCCACCCAAATCATGGAGGAAAAAAAAATGGTAAGTAACATGCCCTCCAATTAGAGCATCTCCTCCAGTGCTTAGTATGTGACCCTCCAAAAATATTTCTGGCATCCAAGTTTAGTTATTTACTTTTTTGCAACCCCACCCATAAAACTGAAACTAGGACTGTACATAGGTGGGAACTACTGATATTAAACCACCTGGACCAATCATTATGTTTTTCCAATAAAAATCAGGGATCAGCAGTTAAATCATATTATTACACTCTTCTCTGGCATGTGCACAACTTTTGCTGCGCCAGCAAACGGAGCACATATGCAGGACCAAAACTGCATATTTTGACTTTTCTTCATCTGATTTTAATGTGCAGAGTCACATACTAAGCACCGGTGGGATGCTCTTACACTAGGAAAATTGGAGCAGTTTTTTATGGTTGTTTATGACATATGCCCACCAAATAAACTAGAAAAAATCCCTCTCATTTTTAAGGTGTCTCAGATGTTTTAGGAAGAAGATTATTACATATAGTAAAGGACGGCGTGAAACATCATTTCATCCATGTGTTCTGTCATCCATCTGTTCATCCGTCCATCGGCCCAGTCATTCATCCGTCTTGTCATGGTCTGTTTACTCCGACATGGCGAAGAAAGAGTGGAATACAGACGCGACGCAGTGATGAATAATATATATTAGTGTTGTAAACTTTTATTTTTATTTTTATTTTTTATTTTGGGGTTTTTGGACTTAGGTACACTCAACCTGTCTCTTTCTCACCAACTGAAAGAGTTGGGTTGGGCTTTTTTTTCTTTGTTTTTCTGAAATTTTATTTAGAATATTGGAAATTTTCAATGCTATCAGTTGCCATTTTAGCACACAAACTTAATAGATGTATTAGTAATTGCAACAATCAGATTGCCCAGAAAAACATTTTACCAATAATAATAATATGCTGGATGCCAAAGGTATTATTATGATGCATGTGAAAATTAGCTGCACCAGAAACCCTAACCATTATAAACAGGGACGGGGTCTGGATACTGGAACTTATCAACATACAAAAACAAAGAAATAATTTTCAACAGATTGATACCTACTAAATAAGTAACTTACTACTTACTTACAAGTTGAACAAAGTTGGGGTATATTTGCCGTCTCTGGTCTATTCCCACGGATACATCTGGAATGTCGTATATAAAGAGGTTTTGGAAATGTAGTTTGTAATTGTAATTTTGTAATATGTACCGTCAAATACACACACATGTGCATTAGGCACGGGGTTCAAACTGGTATCTTGTAAGATACACATATTACAACTTTTTATGATGACCTAAAAAGTCCTGGAAGAGAACCTGAGCATAAACATTCCCCTATTGTTGTTGTTCTTCTTGTGTTGGTTTCTTTGTGCTTTTTATGAAGTAGATAGATTGTGATGAGGCAGATAAAAGCATTCATGACAATGGGTGAGATTCAAACACAAGTTCAAAAGTTTTGAGGGAAAAAAAAATCATTTGTCTTACTTCAAAAGTGAGAGTTCAACTTGAGACTCTTTAAATACATGATTAAAATTGTTGTTTTCACAAAAGGCATTGGATAGCATCACCCACCAAAAAAGCATACTTGATTGATTGAGGGATGGGTGTGATTGTTATTTAAGTAGGATCTTATGTGTAAAGTTGTTGTTTAAGTAGGATCTTATGCAAAGTATTGTGTTAATTAGAAGCTCCAATTTCTCTTGAACAAGTAAATTGCCATGAATCCTCAAAGAATCAGATTTTCATTCATGGTATCTAGTATAGGAATTTAGCAGCTGCAACAGCATCTAGCTTGCAATCTTTCTGACACCTTATTGTTTGAAGATTATATGAAGATTGATCTTCTTGTATGATTCTGGTATGATGCTTGTATGAAGATTGTATGAAGATTGATCTTCTTGTATGTATGATTCTTGTTTGAAGATTGTAGGAAGATTGTATAAGGATTGATCTTCTTGTATGTATGGTTCTTGTATGAAGGTTGTATGAAAATTGATCTTCTTGAAGTTTGGATTCAATCTTGTGGATTATGGCTCATGATTCACCTACAAGAAGGAGAAGAACTCAGCAGCAGCAAAGATTTGATTGTTCCTAGCTTTGAAAATGCATGGGTGAAATGCCATTGAAACTGTAGCCAAATTTGCACATAAAATTCCAGATTGCAAGCTTTGCTTTCTGCTGAATGTCTAGACTAGTAGTAGACTTATTTTAGCACCAACAGCAAATGTTCATGTTCATGTTCATGCCAGCCAGTGTTGTAGTAGCACTCTGGTTGTGGAAATGGACTGCACCCATTTGCGGAGGAGCAAGCAATCTTGGAACTGATTGCTTGCTTCCAAACTGATTTCCACAAGAACCAGCCAGCACCAGGAAGAAATCGCACAGCAAAAAAATCTCAGCCGGTTTGATCATCGTCAGTTAGGAAGAAGCAGCAGCTGGAATTCTGATGCACATTCTCATTGTAGGTGGTTGGGTGGGTTCCAAATCCCTGCATCCGATCCCAAAGATCATCAGAACGTTGGTTGTTACTGATGATCCTCTCTCTAAATCCATCCCCGGAAATGCAACGCAATGCACTGCAGTCAGCTTGAATCTTTGTTTCATAGGATGTCCATGCGTCAGAACCTCCTCACATGTTCAATCTCATCAGCATGAGAGTCTTTTCGGGGATCAGATCTCCCGACATGTGTCTACCGCTCTCAGAATTTCAGTCACAGTCGTGAATCCAAACCCGCAACGTGTCGTCACTAAATTGGAGACATCTTGCTTGCTGGATGTCCAAAAGGTGCAACGCTGGAAAAGTACGAATGGGTCTCTTCTTCTTGCCAGTTGAATCCGCATGTGGTGTTGTTTGCAAGAAGTCTAGCTGCTTCAAGAAGCCCGTTGTGATGATGGCGCCTGTTTGCGACAACAACATCATCAGATTCAATGGAATTTCATCATCTTTGGGATCCATCACCACATCGATCAGCACATCCAGGTGAATTGCCAAACCCTTCTTTCAGAACCCTAATCTTCTTCTTAAGGTTTTCTTGCTTCATGTTCCTCAAGTTCTCAAAATGATTGATTCCACAGTGTCATGTGGATGGGTGAAAAAAATTCTCAACAGAATTTTGTTCCATGATTGAAGAAGAAGACACATTTTTCTTCTTGGGTGTTTTTATCCACCTTGACATTACCTACTGGAAATTGCATGGGGTAGAGAAGTTTTGTCCTGAGAACTTCTAGAGAGAAATTGTGCCTGCATGTCTGGATTTGATCTTGGGAGGAGGAGGATCACATTCTCAATCACATTCTCTATCACATTCTGCTGGCATTTGGCACCTTGTTGCAAGACAAGCTGTGAAATGTTGGATTGACAACTGAGCCATGAGGGAGAGAGAGTGTGGGAGAGGAAATTGGCCTCTTCCTCCTGACATCTCTCCTGCACCCACTGAAAAGGTTCTGAAAGGAATGTCTTGTTTTGTTTTTCCATTTTAGAGTCTTGAGCGGGAAGAGGTTGGGGAATCTCATACACTGGCAGTCTCCTCCTCAGCCAGTGCAACTGAGCTTTCGGGTTTGTCTATCCATCAAGCTTTTTGTTTTCGTGCCATTGATTTGCTCAAGCATGCTCAGACTAGCAGGCACCCATGATGCTCTTTGTGTGCATTGATGTATTGTGTGTATTTTGTTTGTTGATGACTATGGATACTGACTCTCTCTCTCTCTCATCTGTGCTAGGATTCATGGGTGATTTAGGACCATTGAGCAATTGAAAGTTAGTAGGAAGTGTGAGAATGGTTGTTGATCTGTTTTGTGGATGTTTGGATCTTTTGTGTGACCAGAGTTCTCACTTCTTCAACAGAAATGTGGGCAACTTTCTTGTACATCAGCAAGAGTTAAATGGCACCAAGGATAGAAGCTTGACATTATATGTGTGGGCCTCTGAAGGAGGCAACCGCTGGGGAAAAGACTCTTGGGCCCATGTGGATGAACCATACAAACAGAGAGGAGGAGGTCTTGGAGAATTGATAAAGAGCATTTTGCATCGTGTGTTGAAGTTGGTGGGGGTCATTCTTCTGGTGTCTGCAGTGGTTGTTGCTGCAGCTCCTTCAATTCTGTCATGGCCTACAGGCCTCAAAATGGCACTTTCCTTAGCAAATCACACCATTCCAGGTTTCTTGTTTCATCTGCTAGTTGGTTTTTCTCTTGTAAATGAATTGTGTGATGCTTGAAAATTTCTGACCTACCATTGTGGAGACCTCCGTGTGTCTTCACTTTGCAGAGTTTAGTGCAGTTCATTGAAAAAACCAAGTCTCTGATGGGTAGCACAACAGAGGCTTACGTGGAATAGTACATAAATGATGGCCTTTTCACAACTTTGTGCTAAGTTGAAGGAACAGCAGAGTCTTGAGCATCAAGATTACAATGGTGTGTAGAGCTTAAATTTACAAAATCCTTTGAAGAAGATCAAATGTTTCAGCATGATGGTGTGTTCACTTGTAGGCACGATTTCGGTTTCACATGCATCACTTGGATGGAGAAAGCCAGTTAAGGTGGAAGGGATCACCTTGAAAGGTGTGGATGGTAGAACTGTGGTGTCGATTCCAAAAATAGGGACTCGAGCTCCTCTCTGGTCTATTGTTACAGGCAGATCTGGGCTTGGTAGGTATTTACATGGCCATTCCATCAATTCCAATGTCATGCATGGCCTGTTTCTCAAGATTCTATGATGCAATTGAGCTGGATGGGTTTTTGTGGATTTTGAGCAGGTGAGACTGTTGTCACTGCACCTGTGGTGGACCTGCAGCAAGACCCCAAAAGTGGCCAACCTCACCTTGCACTAGCACTCACCCCTCTAGAAAAGCTTCTGAAAGGCAACAAGAAGCCCACACACCCAGTGCCTGCAGAGCCTCCTGCTGATGTAGTTGTCACAGCCAAGGTGAAATCTCCAAATGGAGGGTTAGAAGTGACAAATGCAAAGCTTACATTGCCTCAGGATGCAGCAGCCGTGATTGGACCTAGTGTGTATATTGATGTAGCAACTGGAAATTTTGCTACTGATGAGAATGATGCACTGCGAGAAGCAGTGCATGAGCACCCGGGGAGAGTCCCAGTGGTGTTCAACATGTGGTCGGATCGTGCTCAAGCAGAGGCACTGGGGTTCTTGAACTTGAAAAGTAGACAGATGGAGCTGCTGAGGCCGTTGAAAGCTGAGGTCAGACTATCATCCGTAACCATTTCTTCAAAATGCTGGCTTGGAGATTTGCAGAACCAAACTTCAAAGTCTGCTCATTTCATGAGGTCAATTGTGCAAATAGGTTCAAAATAGGTTTTGAAGAAATTCTTTTTCAAGGCACAACAACACTCACAGAAGTGCTTGCATACATAGATCTAGGTACTGTGTACTTCACAGTGTGGGAGCTTGAGTGAGCCTACTGAATTTTGAAAGAGCTACAAATGGCAGGTCAAGCTTCTGGACATGAAAGAACCTTGACCTATTATATCAGTGTGGCTGCATAATTTTGACTTTCTGTGCAGATGGATCTGACACCAGCCATGGGAAAGCTTTATCTGGCACGTGTGAATCCCCTACTTGGTGAGATTGTAGGACCGGCTATTGGAGAGGAGGATTTGCCTGATGTCACTGTATATGTGGCGCCTGCTGGTTTTGTTCTGCCTGCAGATGAGTACTCGATCCGCATTGAGCCCCTGAGAGCGGTAAGGCCACATACTAATATCATGCTGGCAGAAGACGAATATCAAGTAGACTAGATCAAAGTCTGGCTAAAGAGATCTTTGAGTTTGAAATCAGAGGAGCTGAGCCACCTGCAATAGCTTTGTCTGTCATGATCCTTTATCTTTGTGAAGGATGTAAGGTATCATTTGTCCAGAATTTGAGGGAGGTACATCTCTGAGTACATTGATTGAAAAATTTGCGTCACATGCAGGGTGTATCTGGCACTGATGGCATTGGCTTTTGTTCAATTGGTGACAGACATTGGCAAAGGGACAACTAGTGGATGGAGTCCTATCTCTTGTATCAAGAGAGGACTTGGCTAAAGGAAGAGCACAGCTGACCATGCAAACATCACCCATTGAGGCAACAGTGAATGCGAATGGCAACCTTGCCTGTTCTCGAATGGACCTTCTCATTGCCGGTATCAACCCTGCATTTCTTCCTCTCTGTTTTTCTGCTGCCTCCCAACACTTTCACACAACTCATTACCTTCATTTAGTAAGGAAAAGACTAAATCAAGTATATTTCAGACAGGAAAATTCCCACATGGACCACATTGATTCAAATTTTCCCTGCAAACCCACTCATTTCTGGCATTCTAGTGAGATGACCTTCATGTATTGGTGTTTGCAGATCGAGTACATGTTGCCACATGGGGACTCATGGATACTGCTAAGGAGACCATTCAAATGACTCTTGCAATACCAGGAAGCACCTTGAGAGACCTTCTTGGGCTTTCAAAGCTTTCCCATGACTATTACTTGAAGGTATAATTCCTTGTTACTCTTCTGAGTTGGGTCAAGAGCAACTCCTTTTAAGAATCTTTCTCTTGCATCTTCAACTTTGTGTCATCTGTTACTGCAATAAAACAAGGGTCTGCATTTATTCCTGGAGAAGGAACCCAGAGTGTCACCCTGAAACCCTTCACGTAAGTGTGTTTCTAAAACTGAGCAATGTTACTGGTGGGACTATCACAGAAGTTTGGGCATGGGTAATCTAGAACCAAAGTTGATTACCTGATTAGCTTGTAGATAAACCTTAGGCCCTAAGCTCTAAACCTTCTTAGTTCAGTTGAATGGGCATCCCAGTGATAGGAAGGAGGGTGGGAAGGGAGGGTGAAAGGCTGGTGAGATCCATGCTTTCCTTTATTGTGGAGACAGAAGATCTCTTGTTGAAAAACTGACATGTAGTATGTTGGCTGTAGATACCTGTGAAGGGCAGTTTTGACCATCCTCAAGTGGACTGGATGGCAGCAGGCAAAGGTATTGCCCAGCTAACATTGCGGCAACAGAGAGGTGGGGAATTATTCTCAAATTTCTTTCAGCAGTTTGAGGAACCACAGACAGAAGTCCCTCGGCCTATCGATGTTTTACCATGGGATACCCGAAGGTAGTGCCACTGATGGAAGGTTTAGTTAGGGGCAGAAGAAGCCCCACTTTCTATGCCTCTGAATCTGTTGCTGCTTGGACTTTAGTAAAGAAGCCAAGCTCATTGTTGTTGAATGTGTGTATATATTTTGTCAGTCTTTTTGCACCATGCGTTGCTTTTTATATGCTAAAAAGTGGAATTTTATATAATGGGTACTATGTGGTAAGAATCTGGTGACAGGCAGACATTTGCAGATTTGTGTTTCTCTATGTATCAAAGTTAGTTTGTTTTTCGTAGACTTTCTAGTCAGCAATTGTCTTGGTAGATGAAATGGCAGGCAGTGAATACCACCCATCACAGCGTTGTTAGAACTGGAGCATCAAGTTTAGTAGAGGATGAGCAACTGTGAAATAGCAGAGTTTTGTCTACATATACTAATTGTTATCCATGTCTTTCAATGGGTATCAGTTTTTGGGTATGTTTTGCTTCAGATCTCAACCTCTTTTTGGTTACAGAAAATTTAATATATCAGTTTTTGGATGTGTTTTTCTTCAGATCTCAACCTGTCTTTTTATTGCAGAAACTTTATATCAGTTTTGTATGTCTCTCCACAAAACTGAGTGGTGAAATCAAATGTTTTGGCAATTTAGTTCCATAGACAAAAGACTGAAAACAAAACTGAATATCAGTGGGGTAGAAAGCAAGCATTGAGTTGTCATGGGTTGTTGGTGGCTGAATTTGCATGAGCAGCTGGAATGGCATTCATGGGTTAGAAGCACAACTCACCCACCCCCAAGATCCTTGACCCATCAGATTTTACAAATTCACTGAGACAAGTTCACACTTTTGCTGGTGGTGGTGGTGGTGGTGGTAGCATGAGAGCAAGACCATATCCAAAGCTTTCAAGCAAAACGTGAGTATCAAAGAGCAATAGAATTCTGTACAATCATTTATATCGCGTGATACATATTCGCTTAGTGGTAAAGGATCTAGAAGAGCTCAATCTAGGAGAGCACACAATTTCTAATAGTCTGGAGAGAGCTCACTCTTGTGTGTATGAGCTAGACATTTCAAGTGGATGGATGGAGACATACATGCCACCGCTGGTGCTATGGAGTAAATCACAAACTTCAGAGTTTGACAAAAGTCCCAGTTTTCAAAACAAATTGGTGATAAGCAGCAGCTAATGCAGCTCCCACCAATGGCCCCACCCAAAAAATCCACTACACACACAGACAGACAGAGATTTCTTCCCACATTAGAAAACAGTGTTAAAAAATCACATAAGTTTGAAAATTCCACAATTGCAAACAATCGCATGAATGGTGCAGCAAACTTGGTAGAGAGAGATGTATGAGTAGATGGAGAACTTGTATGTGTGATTTGGGGGTTTAGAGGATTTGGGTTCTTACGTGCTCATGCCAACCTTGATGGCTGTTGGCAATCACAGCAGCACCAAAGCTTCGAGCTGGATTGATGCCTGCTCCAGTGATGGGAAGGAGACCTAAATGCGCTACAAAAATGGCAAATCCAATTGGCAGTGGTGCTAGAACCTGTGTATCATGATTCCACAATGCAAAAAAAATTCCACAAATTGGTTTTAGAAGATCTGAAGCAGCAGCAGCAGCTGATTGCTCAGGTTCACGCTTCAGTCAATCGATCAGGTTCTCACTCGAGCTTCAAGGACAAAGAAAAAGATGTGCTGCAACTACTCTTGGGTTGTCTCGTGATCATGGGGTTCAGAACTTCTTACAGGGACGTGAGAATCACGAGCGTTGCTCTTAGGATCTGTTGCGGAGAAGACGGTAAAGACGAGCAAGAAAGTACCCAGAATCTCGACTCCTAAGCCGGTCCCGATGCTGTACCCAGGGTGCACAAAGTTCACTCCTCCTCCCAGGCGGTCGTAGGAAGGTTTCTGGAACGCTTTCACCAGACCTGCTCCACAGACGGCGCCCAAGCACTGCGCTGCAATGTACGCCAATGCTCGCACCAGCGTCACTCTCCGTCCTAGAAACATGCCGAACGTGACAGCCGAATTCACATGTCCACCTGCAGCAACAAAGTAGGAAGAAGAAGAAACACACCAAGGTTCAAAGAAGGTTATTGCAACAACAATAGTGCACATCTTTCTCATTGTCGTAACAATGCACATCCATGTGTGATCAAAGCAAGCAAGCTCATGGAGATATAAATTGCGAGAAATGCAAAGCTGACCGCTGATCAACAAACAACAACAGAGATCTTACACAAGTATGCACTACCTGAGATCCCAGCGATGCAATAGACCATGATGAAGATGGCACCTCCAAATGCCCATGCAACTCCCAACAGACCCACTGTGTTTCCAGCTGCTGCGCCGTTGCTGCTGCTTCCGTCTGCTCTGTCGACTCCCATCAAAGCTAAAAGACCCACATACACGAAGAGGAGAGTGGCAACGAACTCGGCAATGATGGCGCGGTACAGAGATGGACGCATGAGCTCGCTTCTATCTAAAAGGGGAGCTGGCTCTGGTTGTACCCAGTCCACTGGCAATCCTTCCTCCATGTTCCGCTCCACGTTTGGTTGCTTCTTCGAGTTCGACATTTTTTTCTTTCAAATTTTCCTCAAACTCTAGAGCACACCTCAAGGAACTCCGAATCAAACTTCTTCTACTAACTAACTTTCAGCTGAATTCTTCAAACAATGAATCAAAGTCTCTCAGAATCACACAGTCTCTCTCAAACACACATGTGATCTCTCACATCACCAAATACAAACTGTGCCTCAACAAACCCAAAATTTTTTGTTGCAATTGTGTGTATCTCTCACAACTGAGCTTAACTTCTTCACACCCCAAATCTGATCACTGAAGCAAATTTATTCACAACAAAACTGTACTATTGTTGTTTCTAGATTAAAATTTATGAAACTTTCAGCTTCCTTCACAGATCATCATCATCATCATCAGCACACAATTTACACACAATTTTAACCAAGCTCCAAATTCCTCCTGAGTGTATATATTTTAGTATAAATATATACAAACAAACAACCAAATTTGCTGCTGCTGCTGCTGCTGCTCCTCCTCCTCCTCCTCCAATTTGGTTGTTTTGTACATTTATTTGTTGTTTTGCAGATCATGCTTGAAAACCTAACCCACATTCAAGCTCTCAACTTCAGAAGTTACATCTGGTATACAAAATTTTGGTTGCAAAAATCTGAAACTGTTTGCATCCAATTTTTTTAAAATTAAATTAAATTAAATTAAATTTTTTGGTTTGGTTCCTTTCCTTTTTTCTTTTTTTGGTTTTGGTTTTTCTTTTGTTTTTCCTCAAATTCCAAGTGGGTATTTTGAATATGAATTTTGTGAGCATTTAGGTTAATCATCATGCTCGATTCTGCTCATGCAAAGCTGATTTATTATTATTATGATTATTATTAATTTCTTGGGTTCTGTTGGGTGGCCCCCAAAAACCATTCCTTTTGGTTTAACAATACTCAAAATCCAATCCCATCCAATCCAATCAAGCTTGAATAATCAAAACTAATTCCTGGATCTTCATAATTGTTCATGTTTATTTACTCAAACAAATAAATAAATATAAATAAATAAATAAATGCTCATGCTCATTCCCAAATTTCATGAGTTTCATGAACATTAATCCATCATGAATCATTTTAAATATAAATATAAATATATATATAATTTCCATTTATACAATCAACATTTCATTTCATCCTGCTCAGTGGCTCACTCAACAATTTCTCCTTCTAATTGTGTTGTTGGGCAAAAATACAAAAAAAAATCCCTTTTGTGAATATTTAATGCTGCATTATTTTTTTCCCCTAAGATTTGAACAACTCTTTTTTATTATTGTATTATTTTTAATTAATTAATTAATTAATTAGTATTTTTTGTGGTGCACCCCATTACTGCAACTTAACTCTGTGTTTGCATACTGTGTCAACACTTGTTCCTGAGCTACAGCAGCAACAGCCTTGTCTTAGCCACAGAGATGGCATATGAACCAGCCCCCTTTTTTTAAACAAAAAACTGGCGAGATTTCGCCAAAAACAGAAATTAAATTTTATTAAAAAAATTCAAAATGAAGTTTTAAAAAAAGGTTTTTTCAATAGCCAGAAATGAGGAAAAAAATCAAAAAAATCGCCAGATGCTTATATTTGGCTTCCAATGTCTAACCAAATTATATATATAGAAGGATGATCAAAGATTTATAATATTTTATTTCCAGTGTGTAGCCAAATATATATACAAGGATGATTAAAGATTAATGTTTGATATTTGATTTATAGCCAGATTTGGCTAAAATCTTCCTAAGGATCATTGCCAAATTTTCTCCGTCTTTCTATGGAAAAAAAAACACTGATGTCAACACAACTAAAACAAGGGCGGTTTACACAAAATTCTCCCGTCACTTTTTTAAATTATTTTTTTCTTGAGATTTTCTTGATACCTTTTTATAAAAATCTACCACCATAGTACCTTGGCCACCTCGGCACATGTCTGCTGAATAATTAATTAATTAACTCCAAAAAATTCCATTTGAAGAAACAGAAAATATTTCAAAATATTTCAAAACATTCTTCATTTTCCTTTTCAATTTTTTTATAAAAAAAATCTCTTTTAAGAAAAAATATTTTTTTCAAAATTTTGGAATTTTGTAAATATATATATATATATAATTTGTGCCAAAAGCCACCAAGGTTAGTTAGAGTACACAAATCCTCCAAAGTCCGCCTACAAACAAAGACGAACAACTACGAAAAATATTAATAAATTTGTTGTTGTAGTAGGGCGGTGAGAACAGTGAGGGGATACGCACACAAAAGAGAAGAGACCATTCGTGCGGCCACAATGAACCAGCTCCCCACCCGTGCACCATGAAGGATGAATGATAAGTGGTCAGGAAACAGTTTTCTGTTAAGTTTTAGTTCCCTAGCTAACCATGGTGGTTAGCTCAAGTTGCTTTTTTTTTTGTTTCCTACCTACCTACCTATTAACAACCCACAAGCAAGTTGGTAATAGCTAGGTAGTAAAAACAGCCCTTAGGAAGTAAAATATCCTATTTTCCTACCTATCTACCCTATATAAGAGACCTATTATTTCTTACAGAATTGGTTACCAAGGTGAACCCAAAGATTAACTCATTTGAGGTTCATCCATCCACAAGTGAGTAATAATAATGGGCATCCAGTGGATGGTGTGCTGGTGGGTGCGGGTTAACTTTGGTCGATTCGTGCGGCTTCACTCAGGCCATTGAGTTGTTGGAGACCGTCTGACAAAGCGGAGCTCGTTGAAACAAGTGGAGAGCATCTTGTTCCCGAATCTAGTGCTAAAATCTAAACCATAGTTACGGAGATTTAAATGCTCACTTTTGTGAGCCGAGCTACTCACTACATAGAGAGCGTGACCCAATTGCCCGGAAGTGAAGCCCCCCCCCCTCCCCCTCCCAAACACATTTGTCAACAACAAAACAAGCACGAGTGATGAAATTTTGTTAAAAACCCAAAAAACACTCACTTCGTGTCACCACTAAGTAGCTCAGACCGGGTGAAGACGGGAAGAAAAGGTGGAAATTTCTTGAAACCAGGTGGAGCTTCTCGTTCCAAAATCTAGTGCTAAAATCTAAACCTTAGTTACGGAGATTTAAATGCTCACTTTCGTGAGTATTGTACTACAAAGCTGAGCTTCTAAGTACATTTAGAAAGCTTCCACCCAAGCTTCGCTTCACCCAATTGCCCGGAAGCCAAGGCTATACCACATTTGTGAAGAACAAAAAATGAACACGGGTGGGTGGGTGTGTGACGACAAAAATTTTCTAATAACCCAAAAAAACGAAACACCACTTCATGTCACCACTAAGTACGGGCATAATTCGTGGGTGCATGTCATGTTTGACACTTGTGATCCAATTAAAATCATCCCGGGGGAATCAAACGAGAAACCTAATTCGTTACCTTGATCGGTGCAACATTAAATTCCGCATGCTTAGCTGAGCTTAGTAGTCGACATTTGTAATGCAAAACATGATGAGTAATCAAAATACCGATCCCACCACTAAGTACGGCATACTTAGTGGTATGAACATGAAACTCGTATTGTACAAGAAAAAAAACAGTTCTAGAGGCCCCCCCCCCCCCCCTTCCCCCCTTCACTCCATGATGCTACTTCTCATTGGTTGCATGGAAAATTTTATTCCTAATATTGGCCGCCCTTCTTAAGAACACCCAACACCCAACCTTTTCAGCACCACGAGCCAATCAAAGTATTTTATTTTGTCACTTTTGTTGTGTTGTCTAGGTCAAGAAATTGTTTTCATTTTGCCTTTTCTTTTTTTGGTATGGATTGAATAATTGAAGCTCGCTTTGTAACTTAACCTAATGTTCAAGCTTTACCGAATCAAGCCAAAAATTTGTTGTCCAAATTGTAATATAATAGATTGAAGAAATTGAAAGTGCGGTTTAAGACATCATACATAGAAAAAAATAATCCATAAAGACAAGAACTAAAAAATGGGTAGCCTTAAAAAAAAAAAATTAATTGGGGGAGTGTGTAGTGTGGGTTGGGGGGGTTGTTGCTTTGTTGTAAAACACAAATCACACTCTTTGTTTTTTGCTTTGTTATAAAGTGTTATATTCCCTTTGTCTCTCTTTCTTTTTTTCCTTGGGCCATGTTCTTCCAAAATCTAAAGGAGACACACTTGCCTCTCTCATACATATGATCCACACTTGCCTCTCATACATATGAGCCACACTTGCCTCTTATATATACGATACAAATACATAAAAGGCTTGTCACATTGTCACATTAATGTTGTGTTGTGTTGATGTCGGTTTAAATATTTTTGAAGGTTTTTTTT
>Ga0116227_10008309_pt1 | contig 19677 bp, 23 predicted proteins | sample S1TSphgellanicum_FD_89693 | JGI IMG/M metagenome (GOLD analysis project Ga0116227, IMG submission 89693) | Host-associated microbial communities from peat moss isolated from Minnesota, USA - S1T2_Fb - Sphagnum magellanicum MG | ecosystem: Host-associated > Plants > Peat moss > Unclassified... | reverse complement strand
GGTTATCTAGTGAAATTTTAAATGCCTATAATGCTTGTATTTCAAAGGTTTCAAGCAAACAGACATAGATACTGATTCTCCATTGTATCCACTTTTCCCCAATCAAATTAGTCTAAACTCCAGTATTACGCAGCTTAACTAAAATTCGTACTCGCTGCTTGAACAATTCAAAATCTTCAGGACTCACTTTAGTTTGCTGCCATACTGGACGCTGTATCAAGCGTTCAAACCATTGATTTAGTTGGGGGTAATCACGAATATCTACTCCTAAATAAGGTAAAGAATGTACTGCAATTCCTGCCACAATATCAGCTAGGGTTATCTGCTCACTGCCAAAGTAAGGTGAGTTATACTAAAAAGGGCTGATTTCTGGACTTTTGCCTGGGCAAAAAAACTTTGCCTGTAACCTCAAGCGCGATTTTAAAAGTAAAGCGCCAAACCGTGCAGAGTATACCCAATAACTCTGTGAAAAATTTTAAGGTTTTATCTATGTGCTGCTTGGCTTGGTTAAATTGTGGGGAGTCTTCTCGTTCGTAAATTTAGAGAAACTAGTTGGGGAAATAATTCATTAGCTGTCAGCAACTGCTGTATCTGTAGGAATTGCGGAGCTTCTGAGGTGGCTGATTACTTACAGCATGGTAGCTCATCAAATATTACTACTACCCCCGACTTGGGTTGCTCCCTCAGATGCAGGTGGGTGATAGGTCATTGATTGTAACCCCAACCGACCAGGACCTGTAAAGCGATTAAGTGTAAAGGAAATACCACCTAATACTGCCCCAATTGCCCCAAAAATCCCACCACCACTGGATTGTAGAGCAGTAACTGTATCCATTTTTACCGATGAATCCTTCCACAACCATGCTCCTGGCTCCACATCCAGCACTTCTCCTGGAGCGAGGTTCTTTTCAAAGACGTTGCCATAACCGTGAATCAACAGCAACCCACCAGCTTGCTGACCAACAAAGCGGTCAATAAACAAACCTCCGCTCCGGCTAAAAAAGAGATTTGCCAGCCCTCGCTGAAAAAAGAAACTATACTCAACATTACTAGTAGCTAATAAAAATTGGTGTTCTCGTACATCCACCGTCTGCCCACGCTCTAGAGGAAGCACCACAATCTGTCCTGGTGCTTCACGGGAAAAAGCAATATTCCCTGGTCCGTGGGCCTCACTGATAAAGATTTGGAGTCCAGCAAAAAACCGCTTTGCAGCCCCCTTCAATCCCTTAACTCCTAAACGCACATTTGGGTGCTTCCACAGCAGAATATGATGCTCAAAGTAAATTGACTGCTGTTGTCCCAGATGTACGTCAACTACTGGCACAACTTCACCCTGAATCCTTAAACTCAAGTCACCCGAATGAAAGATTTCCTGGGGATTTTTCAACTCAGGTATCGGTTCGTTACTGAAGCTCTGCATAGAACTACCTCAAAGTTGCTTGACTTGGTCTACGGTAACACCTCTATCTCCCTGGAGCAATGCAAATAATCCATCCCTCATAAGGATATCTGATGAGTAATATTTGTTATTCTGTGTCAAGCCCTATTGTTTATTCTTAATATTTTTGTTATGTTTATTTACATAAGTTAATAAAACGCAGGAATAACTATGTACACTACAGTTAACGAACAAGGCATTTTAAATAACTACGCTAGCGAACCTCCGACCTACTACGCCGAATACCCCAACCAAGAACAACAAGTCCGCTACGCTTTCTTCGGTGGAGTTGCTACTTTACTCATCACTACTTTAGTTTTAATTGCATTGGGTGTCAGCTAGGTTTAAATCCAATACCCGTGAATGAATGGAATCAGAGAGCAGTTGCAAACCGCGACTACACGAGACTTTACCCGCCTGCGGCGGTTGAAAACCAATAAATTCAGTCTTTTGTTCAATTTCGTTTAACCTGCCCCCATCTTACGCTTATAAGCTTCCCTTTAAGCCACATTTAGTTAGGCTCATGGACTGGACTAACATTTTCTGTTCTCTGTTCTGGATTGTAGTCTATGTAACTATTACTATTAACAATCCCCTTACAGGAATAGTATCAATAGTTTTGCCTCATATCTTGGTTATTCATACAGGTCTTCGGTCTTATATTGAACATGCTGGAACTAAAATTGGTGCATTTCACAACTCCCGAACTAGAACATCAGCAATTTCTTTAATAACTACCATTTAGAGCATCATCTATATCCATCAGTGCCTTGCTATAAGCTTCCTGCTGTTCATGATTACCTGAAAGATAAAGGTTTTTATAAGCAAGCAAATTATCCAATTGAAACAGATCCTTTTAAAGTTTTTCTGCTGACAACATCTCTATTTATGTACCCAGATGCTGTTGCAGGTGATACCTCCTATAATCCACTTGTAACAGCAGAAATAGCAACTCTGTCTTCGGAACTCAAATGAGATTGCTCTCCTTTAGAATAGCAAGGCTAAAAAATATCTTGCTCTGTAAGTATTTAACCATTAGATGTCATTAGCATGAATAACACATTGTAATAAAGGATGTTAAAAAATGCCCTCCGAAGAACAATCATCCTACATATCAATAGGAATGGTACTTTTCCCTAACTTAACGCAGTTAGATCTTACTGCTCCCTACGAGGTTTTCTCCAGGATTCCCAACGCTAAGATTTACCTTTTGTCTCCAACTTTCGATCCTGTCCGAAGTGAACGCGGTCTAACTATCATTCCTGATACTATATTTGATCATGTTTCATCACTTGATATTCTCTTTATACCTGGTGGTCAAGGCGTCAATCAAGTAATGGAAGATGCTCAATTCCTCAGCTTTGTGACAGAGCAAGGACAGAAAGCAAAATATATTACTTCAGTCTGTACAGGTTCTCTGTTACTTGCAGCTGCTGGCTTGCTCCAAGGTTATCGTGCCACAACACACTGGCTTTCAATAGAGTTACTGGGAATGCTAGGGGTTGAAACAGTTGCTGAAAGAGTTGTAATTGATCGTAACCGCATCACGGGTAGTGGTATCACAGCAGGGATTGACTTTGGTTTGGTCATTGCATCTGAGTTATGTGGTGAAGCAGTAGCACGAGAGATTCAGCTGATGTTAGAGTACGAGCCAAAACCTCCTTTCCACAGCGGATCTCCTCAAAGTGCTGAGCCTGCAATTTTAGAAAGTGTGACTACTAGACGTAAAGATATTCAGGATGCAAGGCGTGAGTTAGTGCGACGGGTAGCAACTCGTTTAGAAATAAATAAAACCTTGGCAGTTTCAGTCTTGGACACATTTAATGGATGAAAATTTTGTCGCTAAAGCCACTCCAGTACTCAAACTTTATACTCAGGCACAATTTTTATTGACAGTGGGATTCTATTTGATCAGTTTAAACCCAATACCCGTGAATGAAATCAATAAACCACGGCAAGTCTACAAACCCAAAAGTACTAAGGGGAGAGATAAAACTGCCAATATAAATCAAGAAACGATGATTAATTATTGCAATAAAAAATGAGATTTTTATTAATATAAACCATCGCCAAAAAGAGTGATTTATCAAGTTGATTTTGCAACTATCAGAATATGTAGTGACAATAGCTCTGACGAGAAAATCAGGTTTTGGTCAGGAACTTGTGGGAGCGATCGCTCCCGCGCCAATCAGATCAGTCAGTGTCCCGAAAAGCAATTGCATGACCGAATTTTAGATTTTGGATTGGTGATGAGTTAGTTAGGAGCAGGGGTTAGGTGTTAGCCCTAATTATTTGAAGACCACAGCAAAAGGGAGGCTAAAGCCTCCCTCTATGATTAGATTGACGATTTTGACTACTTGATAGTCACCTTACCACCGGCTTCTTCAATCCGCTTCTTAGCATCTTCGGCAGCTTCCTTGGTAATGGCTTCCTTAACAGCCTTAGGTGCAGCTTCCACCAGATCTTTTGCTTCCTTCAGACCAAGACCGGTCAGTTCGCGGACAATCTTGAGTACAGCAATCTTCTTATCAGCAGGCACTGATTCGAGAATTACATCAAACTCAGTTTGCTCCTCTACTGGTTCAGGGGCAGCAACACCAGCACCAGGGGCAGCTATCACCACACCGCCAACAGGTGCCGCAGCACTCACACCAAAGGCTTCTTCAATTTGCTTAACTAGCTCTGCTGCTTCTAGCAAAGTTAGAGATTTTAATTGTTCCAAAATTTGATCAGTTGCAGTGGACATTGATATAACTCCTGTAATGTTGTTTTTTTGTGCAGGTCAAGGATTGGGGATTAGGTGGATTTCCAGGTGTCTAGTCCCCAATTACCCATTCCCTTCGTCGTTATCGCCTTTCTCTTTGTCAGCAATAGCTTGCAAAGCACGAGCCAAGGAACTGGGGACTTGATTGATTCCCACAGCCACCTTAGTGGCCACGGCGTTGATAGCTCCAGCAATTTGGGCAATGAGTTGCTCCTTGGATGGCAGGTCTCCTAGTGCTTTGATGTCTGGTTCTTTCAACAGGCGACCTTCCATAACACCACCGCGAAGTTCGGTCTTCTTGGAGGCTTTTTGGAATTCTTGATAAGCTTTAATAGCTGATGAGAAATCTTCTTCAACTAGTAAAAAGGCGGAGGAACCTTTGAGTAATTCCGACATTGGCTGCCATTTTTTCTCATCTTGAATGGCAATGCCCATTAAGGTGTTCTTTGTCACCTTGCAAACTGTGCCAGTCGGACGCAACCGCCGCCGTAAGTCCGTGATTTCCGCTACGGTTAAGCCCTGGTATTCAATCACCAGTGCCAGTGTTGACTTACTCAAAGTTTCTTTGAGATCAGCTACTATCTCTTTTTTATCTTCTAGGGTTCTGCCCATATTTATCTCACCTCCAGTAACCTATCCAAAACAACAAACCCCAGCTTTATCAGCCGGGGTCTCACAGTTATACTTTTCATGCCGTAATCACTACGGCACTTCCAGCATCAACCTAGGCAGGATATTAAGCTATTAGCACCTGCTGTCTCCGGCTTTGCGATTCAATTAGGGAGCTTCCTCAATTAAACTGCTTCATTCAGTTTCAAATCTCTTAGGGCACTGATATCGATCTTAATCGCTGGTCCCATAGTAGCAGCTACATAAAATGTACGCCAGTAACGACCTTTGGCTCCTGAAGGACGGTTACGGTCAATAGTTTCTTGCAACGCTTTGAGGTTGACTAACAAATCTTCCGGTATGAAGGATGCTTTACCAAACATAACGTGCACAATCCCGGTACGATCAGCACGGAATTCTAGTTTCCCAGCTTTGAATTCAGCGATCGCCCCTGCTAGGTCAAATGTCACGGTTCCACCTTTGGGGGATGGCATCAAACCACGGGGACCAAGCAGTTTCCCTAGCTTTGCCACCTGTGGCATTACATCTGGTGTGGCAATCAGTTTATCAAAGTCCATCATGCCTTTTTGAATCTGGTCAATTAGTTCTTCGGAACCGACAATGTCAGCACCGGCATTTGTGGCTTCATTGACCTTTTCACCTCTGGCTATCACCGCTACTCGGACAGTTTGCCCGGTACCCTTGGGTAGGACTACTGTTGTCCGTAATTGTTGGTCTGTATACTTGGGGTCAATTCCCAGCCGAATATGCGCTTCTGCGGCTTCGGCGAACTTGGCTGTGGCTGTCTCTTTCAACAGAGCTAAAGCCTCTAGGGGTGAATAGTCTCTCTCTTCTACTTTTGCCTGCAATCCCTGCAAGCGCCGTGATACTTTTTTGCCCATTTTTTTCTCCTGGGGTGATTCCGAAGCTTTGCCTCTCCCCCTATACAATTTTAGATTTTGCGCTTACTCAGAAATTGTAACACCCATATTCTTGGCTGTTCCTTCCACAATCTTCATTGCTGCATTGATGTCGTTAGCGTTGAGGTCGGGTAGCTTAGTTTGGGCAATTTCTTGTAATTGGGTTTTGGTAATGCTCCCAACTTTCTTTTTGTTGGGCTCATTGGAGCCTCTTTCTATTTTCGCTGCCTTGCGAATTAAAACTGATGCTGGTGGGGTCTTGAGTACAAAGGTAAAACTTCGATCTTCAAAAACTGAAATTTCTACGGGAATTACCATCCCTACTTGATCAGCTGTTTTGGCGTTGTACTCTTTGCAGAACATCATGATATTAACGCCGTGTTGACCCAGTGCTGGGCCTACTGGCGGTGCTGGATTGGCTTTTCCAGCATTCAAGGCCAGTTTAATGACCGCTACTATTTTCTTTGCCATTTGGATTTAGCTCTGTTTTTCTACCTGATTAAATTCCAATTCTACTGGTGTATCTCGACCAAAAATCGACAGCAAGGCTTTCAGTTTACTCCTTTCTGGGGAAACCTCGATTACTTCGCCGTCAAAATCTTTAAACGGACCTGAAAGCACGGTTATCTTGTCACCCGGAACCATGTTAATCCTAACTACTGGTTCTTGCTCACTGGTTTGCTTGAATATCCGTTCTACTTCTGAATTACTTAAGGGTAGTGGCTTGACGTGACCACGACTCCTGCCGGCACCACGTTTCTGTTCTGATCCCACAAAGTTAATTACATGGGAAGTGTTGCGTACTACTTGCCATGTATCATCATCCAACACCATCCGTACCAGTACGTAACCAGGAAATACTTTCTCTTCTGTATGCTGGCGACTCCCATCTTTACGGATTTTCACTGCTGGTGTGTGGGGAATTTCCACTTGGACGATTCTGTCACCGACATCAAATGTTTGGATACGCTGTTCTAAGGTGGTTTTCACACGTTTTTCACAGCCAGAGGCCACCTGCACTGCATACCAGCGTACTTCCTTTGACGCTGATTCTACTGGTTCTGATGTATCCTCATATAAGGCTGAGTTGCGTGGTTCGTCTGTTGCAAAAGTCATTCAGAATACCTGTTTTGCTGCCGACCCAAATAGTCCATCAACCACGTAGATCAAACACGCGGAGAGTATCACCATCAACAATACAGCTGCTGATTCGCTGGCTAGCTGCTTCCGACTGGGCCAAACCACTTTCTCTAGTTCTTCTCTGGTTCCTTGGAAAAAGTTAGTGAAGCTAAAGCCACTTTGGGTTTGTGGTATTTCTGCTTCGTTTTTCTTGGACACGATCGCTACCCTTTTGTTTCTTATTTACACTTTGCTTCCAGCTTCGACCTCACTGACTGGAAATAAAAAACTTCACCCGAAATAAGATTTATTCTCGTCTCGGGCTAGTTTTTTGCTTGTGAGCGCGCCCTGGAGGACTTGAACCCCCGACATCAGGTTTTGGAGACCTGCGTTCTACCAACTGAACTAAGAGCGCACAAGGTTTGATAATTTTAGTTTAGCACAATTAAGATCCAATCCTATCTTAGTTTAGTAGATAAAGCAAGGTAGGTTGAACTACAGGAGTCGGTCGAATCGCTGCTTAATCCGGGTTGCCTTACCGACGCGATCGCGCAGATAATAAAGCTTAGCACGTCGTACTTTACCCCGTCTCAATACCTTGATGTTGTCAATTCGGGGAGAGTGCAGCAAAAATACCCGCTCAACGCCAACACCTTGAAATACTCGGCGGACTGTAATAGTTTCGTTAATTCCACCGTTACGCCTGGCAATTACCACTCCCTCATAAGGTTGCACGCGATATTTATCGCCTTCCTTAATTTTTACTCCTACCCGCACTGTGTCACCCACATAAATTTCGGGTAAGTCAGATTTTAGTTGTTCCGCTTCAATGGAGCGGATAATCTCTTGAGCGTTCATGATTTTTGCTTAAAAAAAACTCACAATCACTAATTATAAATCTTTTCTTCCCCCATAGTCCAGTTATTCAACTGTAAAGATTTTATGGTAAATTTAGCCCTCGACGGCTAAAATCTTACCAAAAGAGGAAGCGGTAGTATGAAATTTATGAAATTCAGCGTTGTCATTACTACCTATAACCGCTTAAGCTTATTAAAAAGAGCAATAGAGTCTGTGTTTAACCAGACAATTAATTGTGAAGTGGTCGTTGTCGATGATTGTTCCTCTGACGAGACTAAAAAGTATGTCAAAAGCTTGGGTGATAAGGTAGTTTACCACCGTAACTCAATTAATCAAGGTCACGCAGAGACGGTAAATGCAGGGGTGGCAAGAGCTAGCGGTGACTGGATTAAATTTTTGGATGATGATGACTACCTAGCTACCAACTGTTTAGCAGAAATGGCGCGAGCAATTTCCCTTCATCCTCGCGCTGTTATTTGCTCCTGCATTGCTGCACAGGTGGATAGCAAGAAAACTGAACTTAGCCGTACCCCATCCTTTGGTCCCGGGCTAGCCTACTATATCCCCCAAGCGGACATTCACTACGGGATGCTCCTCGAACTTATACCCTTTGGAACACCTGTGCAAGTAGCTTGCAACCGTAATGCATTTATCAAGACAGGGGGTTGGGACTCCACGCTCAACATTAACTGTGATGACATAGATTCATGGATTCGCATTGCCCAATTTGGCGATGCTATTTTCCTGAATCAGTGTCTTGCTTACCGCACTATTTGGACTGGTGCCTATAACAACAAGATTTCTCTATCTCAGCGGCTACAAACAAATATCTCAATGAAGGAAAAAATTTACGCTTTGGTCAATGAACAGCATTATTCCCACCTTCCCGAACTTCAAGATATAAAAAAATACCTAAAGCTGCACTGGAGTTTAGTAGCACTCAAGCAAATGAATTTCAAAAGCTTTTTATTAATGCTGGATTTTTGTATTCTTTCCCCCATAGCTTGGCAGCTGCTTATATGTGCCTTTTTAGCACGGCACCTGCCATGGAGTAATTCCCATATCCGGAAATTGATATTGATTTACCCTGGAGATATAGGTTAGTAAATAATATTTTTTATTTCTTACGGATGAGGGATTAAGTCTAGTTGTATTGAATAACTAAATAGGAAAGACAAAATCCCATGATACTCACTCATCTTGATTCTAGACATATAGGGTACAAAAAATATTTTTGGGTATTTTTTGTGGATAGGGATTAGGGCTAATTGTTCATGACTACTTATATTGATTTTAACATCCCTATTAAAGCTATGCGAATCATACATATCTTGAACCATGTGCAAAAAATCGGTAATGGGATTGTAAACGTGGCAGTGGATCTTGCCTGTCTACAAGCAAAAACTGGTCATGAAGTAGCAGTAGTCTCAGACGGAGGAGAATACGAAGCTTTATTGGCAAGTTTTGGTGTAAAACACTACTATTTAAATCAGAACCGACGACCCCTAAACCTGATCAAAGCAATGATGGGTTATCAGCGGATCATGCAAGAATTTCAGCCACAGATTGTACACGCCCACATGATGACAGGAATAATACTAGCATATATACTGAGATTTCGGCACAGGTATGCTTTAGTTTCTACAGTCCACAATGAGTTTCAGCGTGCTAGTATACTCATGGGTTTAGCTGACAGAGTAATTGCTGTCAGTAAAGCAGTGCAAGCTTCCATGAGCCAACGGGGGATTCCGGTAAAAAAGTTGCGGGTGATCTGCAACGGAACTCTAGGGAGTCCCCGCAGCAAAACCATCAAGGAGTATCAAGGTCTAACTTTGTACCGACCTGCCATTGTTACTGTTGCTGGAATGTATAAACGCAAGGGGATTACTGAGTTAATTACTGCCTTTGAGCAGATAGCCGCAGACTTTCCGCAAGTACATCTTTATCTAGTGGGAAATGGTCCAGATAGGGAGTTATTCGAGTCCCAGTCCCAGGCAACTTCTGTTGGGGAACGTATTCATTTTGAAGGTTTCCAGTCAGAACCACAATCCTATTTATTATCTTGCGACATCTTCGTTTTAGCTTCCCACCGTGATCCCTGCCCCCTGGTACTATCAGAAGCCAGGGAAGCTAGTGTTGCAATTGTTGCCACCCAGGTAGATGGGATTCCGGAATCATTAGACTATGGTCAGGCTGGTCTATTGGTTCCAGCAGGAGATAGCAATGCTCTAGCAGAGGTATTGGTAAAACTCTTGAGTAATGCTGATATCCTCCGTGAATGGCAACACCGGGCACATCAAAATCTCGAATGGTTAAATGTTACTCGTGTCCATCAGGAAACCTTGGGGGTTTATCATGAGTTAGTTGGTAATTCGTAAGAAATTCTCCCCACTCAGCCCAATTTTGGGAAGAAATTAATTCCTTCTCTTCAAGACCCAACGCGATGATTATCAAGAATAGAATTACCTTGTGCTGCCCGCAACTCCTCCATTCTGGCACTTGATAATGTCCATACTGGGAGTAGGGGTAAGGGTAAAAGACCCAACACCTAGTCCCCAATCCAAAATCCCCAACTACCTCTGTTCCCAATCATCAATCACTTTTTGCAGATACCACTCCTGGGACATCCCTGGGTGGTGGTCTTGTTGCTGCTGAATTAATCTTTGGGCAATTTCCCAATGCCCACCTACCAAGCGTAACAATCGCTGGCGCAATGTGTCATTTAATTTGGTTTTTGGTTTAGGGGTAGATGAATTGATTTTCTGCAGGCTATCTAAAACTTCTTGGTAGTTTTGCCAGTTTCCCTCTTCACAGTATATGCTTGCTGCCTGCTGATAATCAGCGATCGCTTTTGGCATTTCTTCAATTAACGTATAAGTAATGGCACGGTTATGGTAAATTTGCGGGTCTTGGGGATTGATTTGGAGAGCTTGGTTGTAATCTTGAAGTGCCTGGAGATAATTTCCCATTTCGCGATAGACCTGGGCTCTGGCAATATACCCCAAGGGATCTTCGGGTTGAATTTTCAAGGATTGGTTTAAATCAGCCAGTGCCCCTTGATGGTCTCCTAGTTGGAAACGGGCTTTACCTCGGTTCCGATAGACTATGCACTCCTGAAAATTCAGTTTTAGTGCTTGGTTAAAATCAGCGATCGCTTGCCGATATGCCCCCATTTTATACCGTACTACCCCACGACAACAATAGGCTTGGGCATCTTGGGGATCGACTTGCAGTACCCAGTTTAAATCGGCAATGGCCTGCCGTGTGTCTCCTTTTTCGGCTTGGTCTAAAGTATGGATGAAATAGTCCCCTGTAGTTCTAATTATTGGTGCTGCTGTTTTTGGGGGTTGTAGCTGTTTAATCTTGTCTAAAATTAGGCGACAATTCTTTTGATCTTTTTGTTCTAAGTATAACGCTGCGGCTTTTTTCCAATTGGCGATCGCTTCTGGAATATTTCCCTGTTTGCGCTGGACCACGCCTCGTAAACTGTATGCTGGGGCATAGTCAGGATGGAAGTAAATTGCTTGTTCCACATCCTTCAGTGCCCCTGGCAAATTTTTCAGGGCTACCCTAGCTAAAGCACGGCAGTAATAGGCTTCTACACCTTGGGGATTGAGTTTTAATGCTTCTGTATAATCGGCAACAGCTTGGAGGAACGCCCCTGAGTCGTAATAGGCTAGTCCCCTTTGTAAATAGGTGGTATCACAGCCAGGATTGACTTGTAAGGACTGGTTAAATTTGGCAATAGCTCCAGCGTAGTCTTTTTGTTTAGCTTTCTCTATTCCCTGGTCATAGAATTCGTCATGCATATAGGAATCATATTTGGTTTTTTCAAAAAGTCTACTCCCTTTCTTCCCTGTTCTCCTAGGATTTAACTAGTCTAGCAGTAAGCTAGGGGAGGTCAGGACAAAAACATCCCTAGTTCCTAAAGCCTGATTGACTGGTTTAATAGGAGTAGTAAAGTGGAAAAAATCATGGTCATTTACTAAAAGCAATTCTCCGGGAGCGAGGATTTTGTTAAAAACTGGTTTTTCTTTTTTGGCAGTATACAGCTGGGTTTCTCCCCCTTGAATATTTTCCCGATCTACGGAGAAAATACCAATGACATCAGTACCATCTTGATGGATACCTTCAGGTGTAGGGTTGCCTAAATTATCAAGTGAACAGGTAGTTCTAATTTGATGAACTCCGATTTCTGCTTCTGGATGCAGTTTACAGGTATCTCGAAAGGCCAAGATCAGGCTTCTCATCATCCCAAGTTCTATGAGTGCATCATCTAATTCTGCAAACTCCCTTTTGATATCACCCAACAATGGATTATAGTCCTTGCTTTGGAAAAGGTAGCCGTGAGGTAGTTTAATTAACCTATCTCCAGTAATTAGGAAGCGGGATAACCTCCGGTAGCGATACTTACCTTTAATATATGGATCAAGGGGTAAATCGTTAAAGAACGGCTGGAAGTCTGAAAGATTGGGTGAATTTATCTTAGTTAAGGTAAATCCAAAGGCATATTCTAATTCTGTTGAACTTGAAACTTGCACAACAACTCCCCTCCTGGCATTGGCAAAGCTCAGGTTTATATTAGCTAGTATAGGCAAAATTTTCAGGAACCGCCCCAGATTTGACTACAAATGGCGATGAGATCCCTTGGCTCGTTTTTGTTGATACATTTGGGTATCCGCAAGGGTCACTAGGTTATCTAGGGATATGGGTCGAGCCGGGTCGTAGGACTGAACTCCAATGCTCATAGATATTTGAAAGGGTAGCTGTTGAGTGTGGTTGTAGTGGTGGATGTTAGCTTGCATCCGCTGGAGTATGGCATGAGAATTAGATGCCTGCGTTAATATGGCAAATTCATCACCTCCCAATCTACCGATAATGTCCGATTTACGGAAGGTTTCCTTGAGTAAATTTGCCATGGACACAATAGCTATATCTCCCATTTCATGACCAAAGGTATCATTAATGGTCTTTAGTCCATCTAAATCAATGAACAGTAGGTCAGTATTAGTTTGTGAGCGTTGAGCCAGCTTAAGCTGCTGTTCAGCTAACAGGAAAAAACCGCGTCGATTGTACAGGTTGGTTAAATCATCCGTGAGAGCAAGTTTACGGACCTCTGCTTCTGCTAACTTGCGTTCGTAAATTTCCTGCTGGAGGTAAGTATTAGCAGCTTCTAAGGCAGTGGTGCGATCGCGCACCCTTTGCTCGAGTTCTTGATAGATTTGGACGTTTTCCATGGCTACGGCTGTGGTGTCTGCCAGTGCCTGTAACAGTATTACTTCTTCTTTTGTGGGTTGGTGGTGGTTGGCCCAATAAGTACCAATTGCTCCCACCGGATCCATAGAGCGAATTGGCACCATTACCATACTTTTAATGAAGGTTGGCTCATAAGCAGCGTATGGCACCCTTTCATCAGCGTAGACATCATCAATAATTGCCGGCTGACGGTTAAACATTGCCCAGCCACCAATGCAGATATTCATTGGGAACCTCCGGCCTTTCCACAGGGGAGCTATGGCACTTTCCTCAGCGTAGTAGCAATAACCATTGTCTCGCAGGACAAAACTTGCTCCATCTGACTGGGTAATTTCCCGTGCTGCCACCCGGACAATGTCCATAATCTGCTGGAGACTCCGCGCTAGGGAAAGTTCTTGAACTACTACTAATAGACGTTCCATTGCCAGAATATAATTCTGGGTGGTGATGTTTTTTAAGTCCACCAACTCATTGGTCGGTGATAGTAGATCAATTTCGATACCCATATTCAGTTCCTGCTTAACGGAGTAAATTTATCTTTCCGCAGAGAACTCATATATCCGCTTAATGTTTGATTAAGTTAATTTTTCTTTAAATTCCTTTACATTGCCGATTATGACCGATTACCTTTACCGCTACCCAAACTTATACTCTGGTATTTTACTCAAACGCTATAAACGGTTTTTTGCCGATATTCAACTAGACTCAGGAGATGTAGTGACGGCACACTGTCCGAATACAGGGCCAATGACTGGTGTGTCAACACCTGGCAGTGCAGTACTACTTTCCCACAGTGATAATCCACTCCGCAAATTAGCTTATACCTGGGAATTGATCCAGGTACATGATAACGCGCCTACTTGGGTGGGGGTGAATACTCTTTTACCAAATCGAGTAGTCAAGTTAGCTTTAGCAAAACGCCTCTTTCCCGAATTAGGGGACTATGACCAAATCAAAAATGAGGTGGTTTATGGGCAAAATCTCAAAAGTCGGGTAGATTTTTTCTTAACCGGAAATCAGTCCCAGCCCCCGATTTATTTAGAAGTGAAAAACACCACTTGGTCCCTAGGAAATTTAGCACTATTTCCCGACACAGAAACTACACGGGGACAAAAGCACCTGCGGGAACTCATGGCATTGATGCCCCAAAATCGAGCCGTGATGCTTTACTTTATTAATCGAGGTGATTGTCCAGAATTTGCTCCAGGCGATCACACTGACCCTGTATATGGCAAATTATTACGGGAAGCGATGGACCTAGGTTTAGAGGTGTTACCTTGTCGCTTTGATATTTCCCCAGTAGGTATCGTTTATTTAGGCTTAGCAAGGTTGGTTAATTGTTGACATTTTCCCAGTGTCATTGAGCTTTTCTCCCCAGAGAAAAAGCACAGCATCAATTAAATCTCCCGTCCAATTCCTCCCCGGTGTCAGTAAAAAGTACCTGGAGGGGAATTTAGGTATAGTTAAACTTGAGAAAAAATGTCAAAGGTGAATCCTGGATTGAGAAGATCCAGAAAAGTTTCTCTGCCCTAATTTAGGTGAAAAAATTTGGGAACAATGGGAGAAAACATATTAAGATACCACTTACTTAGTAAATTACCTCCCTCGCACTGTTATTGCCACAATTTTAAATGTTACCGACTCTATGAATGCCAACTCCTCAGACACACTGTTGACGGTTCCCACTGGGCAATTACAAATTTCCGAATTACCTTCTCCAAAGGGGGATATACATGATTTCCCAATTTATCTTTCCCTAGTGATTCCAACCTATAAGGAGCGCGACAATATCCAGAATGTAATCAGGATCTTGAGCCAGTTGTTGGAGGAAGCTGTCCTAGGAGATTATGAACTGATTATAGTAGACGACGATAGCCCAGACCGGACTTGGGAAGTAGCACAGTCCTTGATGGGAGAGTATCCCAAGTTACGGGTGATGCGACGACAGGTAGAACGGGGACTTTCCTCAGCGGTAATTCGCGGGTGGCAATGCGCGAGGGGGAGGGTACTAGGGGTAATCGATGGTGATTTGCAACATCCACCGGAGGTACTACCCCAGCTGTTACGTGGCATTGAAGGGGGTGCAGATTTAGCAGTGGCCAGTCGGCATATTGAGGGAGGGGGGGTCAGTAGTTGGAGTGTGATCAGGCGTTTATTGTCCCGTGGTGCTCAGGTGTTGGGACTAATTATCCTCCCAGGGGTGTTGGGGAGAGTGTCGGACCCCATGAGTGGTTACTTTATGGTGCGTCGCAGTACCATTGCTGGGGTAATACTAAATCCAGTGGGGTATAAAATAATTTTAGAAGTAATTGGTCGGGGTAGGGTAGGGGACATTGCCGAAGTGGGTTATGTCTTCTGTGAACGGCAAGAGGGGGAAAGTAAGGTGACATGGAAACAGTATGTGGAGTACATCCATCACCTGATCCGATTGCGGTTGTCCACAGGTCGGCTAGGAAAATTAAGTCGGAAAATTAACTTCCCCCTGGGTCGCTTCCTGCGTTTTGGGTTGGTGGGGTTGAGTGGAGTATTTATTGATATGACATTGCTGTATTTACTCAGTGACCCCACAACTTTAGGTTGGCCCCTGACTTTGAGTAAGATAATTGCTGGGGAGATTGCGATTTTCAACAACTTCCTCTGGAATGATGCTTGGACCTTTGCCGATGTCACCATGAAGCAGCGTGGCTTACGGCAACGGCTGAAGCGGTTGTTGAAGTTTAACGTGATCTGCCTAGCGGGGTTGATGATTAATGTCCTGGTGTTGAGGTTGGTATTTGAATACGTGATCCCCAACCGCTACATCGCTAACTTGATTGCCATCGCCGTTGCTACCATCTGGAACTTCTGGGTGAACTTAAAACTCAGTTGGCGTGTAACGCAAGTGAAATAGTTGTCTATTTGGATAGGGACAACTATAAACATAATTGATCCAAATTCCAAAAATCAAGTGATTGACAAGATTATTTAGCCTAAGTATCATAAATTAGCTCAACTAGTTGAATACAACAAATGATAACAAACAATTCATTACATAAGCTAACGAGTATGTCTAAAAATAGAGTTTCTTGGCTCAAATTAGCTATTGTTATGTTAACAATAGCCATTATTGGACTCGTGACTATTGGTGACTATGGTATATCTTGGGATGAACCTGCTGGTGTCTGGTTACCAAAGTGGGACATTGATGAAGTTACTAAAGGCATAAAAGTTACTGGACTTTTCCAATACGATGGAAATGCATTTAATTTTGCATCAGAGGCTATCTATCAAGTTCAAGAAGCTATTTATCGGATATTTTCACATCAATCCTCTGCATATGATAGTTTCAAGCTGAGTTATGAAGGGGCTTTTTTAAAAAGATTTCAAACAAAGCATCTGTTAACTTTTTTACTTTCTCTTGTAGCATATATCTCCGCCGCTAAAATGGTAGGTATATTTTGTGGTTTACAGTATGCCTGGTTTGGAGCAATGATACTGGCTTTTTTCCCTGGATTTTGGGGGCATAGCTTTTTTAATTTTAAAGACATCCCCTTTGCTGCTGTATTTTCTTTGAGTACCCTAGTAGGCTCTTATCTAGTTAATTCTTATCTCAGTGTAGATGGTAAAGTTAGCTTGAGAATCAATCGTTTGACAATTATTTCAACTATCTATGGTGTTATTGTTGGTTTGCTAGCAGGCATAAGATTAGGTGGAATCGTTGCTATTCTATTTCCTTTTATTGCCTATACACTTATAAAAGTCACAACTAGCCCAAAAACTCTATTTAAAGATATATTAGACATAATAGTGTGCCCTATTTTAACTTTTACTACCTGCTTTCTCACAGCAACAATATGTTATCCCCTATCATGGTCAAATCCATTTATCTGGTTTCTGCACACATTGAGTACTTTCTCCAATTATGATTGGGTTGGTCAAATGTTATTTGACGGGAAAGTAATTTCGAGCCATTCACTTCCTTGGAACTATATTCCTGTGTGGTTTTTTATTACTGTGCCTCTTATTATACAAATATCGTTTGCAGTTGGGTTAATTTTTGCGTTCGCAAAGTATAAAGGATTCTCATATTTACAACAGGCTTGTTTAATTTTACTAGTCCTCCAGGTATTTTTCATCCCTGTAAATGTAATCATTAAAAAAGCTGTTGTCTATGATGCAATTCGTCATTTTCTCTTTATAATGCCAGCTATAGCCGTACTGTCAGCGTCAGCAATGATCTGGATCTATGAGTTACTTCCCAGTAAATATATTAAAATTTCTGGTATCACATTACTCATAATTGCCTTGGTCCAGATTCGTGTTGATATGGGAGCTTTACACCCCTATGAGTACATATATTTTAATCGCGTCTCTGGTGGATTAACCAAGGCTTATAAGCGGTTTGAAACTGATTACTGGGGTTTAAGTATTCGTGAGGCGATGGAATGGATTAATCAAGATGATGGTCGCAAATTACCAGTATTGGTCGGTGGACCACGAGAAATAGCTTCATTTTTTGCTAAACATGACATTAAGCTGCTACAATACGACGAAAAGACCAAACCACCAAATAAGCCTTTTTATTATCTAGCTGTACCCAAAATTGTAGGCAAAGGAAATCTTCAAGATAACTACCTAGAATGTAAGTTAGTGCATCAGGTTGTTAGACAAGAAACCCCATTGACTATTGTTAGACTTTGTGAATGAAACATATAGTACAATCCGGTTCGGATAAGATTAATAATTGACATTGTTCTCAACAATGGAACGTAATAATCAATGTTTATAGATCCCAAAAACTGGGAAGGATCTCACTCCAGAAATTAATTAAAACTGGAAATAGAGAAACTCACTATGGGAACTACAAAAACCGACACCAAAACAAAATAAAATCCCTGTGAATATAGCCCAGAATGTTGTGGGTTTCCATGTCCACTGAGAATTAGATACCTTTTCTAAGTTTCGGTAGACATCTAAGGCAACTTTCTCGTATCTCGTCAACTCATAAATGTTTGGCAAAAAGAAAACTCCTGCTAACAAGCTCAAAATCAAGGCTGTTGAGGAAAAATCACCGAAGTATTCCACAGTTCCAAACTTAATCCCAAAATGACCGAGTATGTGCAGTTTCGTAGCTAAATTCTCCGGTAGCATAATGCCATTTAATCCAGCCATACCGTTTAATATTCCTTTAACCCCATCTAAGGTTTCAGCACGGAACAGTACCCAGGAGACGACTACAGCCAGGAAAGTGAGCGATCGTGCTGCAATTTGGCTCCACCAATTGGATGGTATTTGCCAACTACGAAGCTTGAGCCATCTTTGCCAACCATGATCGATACAGAGATATAGTCCATGCAAACCTCCCCAAAGTACAAATGTCCAGTTAGCTCCGTGCCAAAGTCCCCCCAAGAGCATTGTTATCATTAAGTTGAAGTAGCGACGTACTTCTCCCTGACGACTACCACCCAGAGGAATGTAGAGGTAATCCCGCAGGAATCTTGATAGGGTAATGTGCCAGCGTCGCCAGAATTCACCAATACTAATGGCTTTGTAGGGCGAGAAGAAGTTAATTGGCAATTTAATATTAAATAGTTTAGCCAAGCCGATCGCCATATCTGAATAACCAGAAAAGTCGAAGTAGAGTTGTAAGGTATAGGCGATCGCACCCTGCCAAGCACTTAAAAAGCTGATTAGTTCACCGTGATCAGCCGCTGTAAAAATTGGGGTAGCATTGGTAGCGACGGTATCGGCAAGAACAGTCTTTTTAAATAATCCAACGGAGAATATTGTCAGACCCAAAGCCAAATTCCGGATATTGAAGCGATAGTTGAGCGATCGAAATTGGGGGAGTAATTCGTCAGCACTAAGAATCGGACCAGCAATCAAATGGGGGAAGAAGGTAACAAAGAGAAAAAACCGATCTATGCTGTAATTTTTTCCTTTACCAGTAGCAACACCAACCAAATAACTAATCTGCTCAAAAGTGTAAAAAGAGATGCCTAATGGGAGGATAAGTCCATTGATATTTGTCAGCGAAGCCCCAAAATCGTTGATGATATCGATGAAAAAGTTAACATACTTGAAATAGACAATCAACCCAAGATTGAAAGCAATGCCAAGGAACAACACCCCTCTGATAATTGGTGTCATTAATTGACCATCAGTTAGTTTAGCTCTTAGTTGTACTATAGCTTTGCTAATCAACCAGTTGGTAGTTATACTAAATAGTAATAACAGGAAAAATATTGGATTCCAGTATAAGTAAAAGAGTGTTGAGATCAAGATCAGCCAAGCTGTTAATAAATAGGGAATGCCTAAGTAGGAAAGCGAAAGGAATCCCCCCAAAGCCAGAGGCATAAAGAGGAAGATAAATTCATAGGAATTGAAGAGCATACTTTAGAGGACGTTTCAAAAGTTAATAGTTGCGTAAAAAAAGGCTCTCTGGTATAAGTTGTAGATAAGTATAAACAGCACTATAGAGAGTGATGTCTAAATCATACACTAATAACCTCACTCAAGAACAATGGGAACTGATAGAACCCTTAATTCCACTAGCTAAAAAGGTGGTAGAGACCGCAGGACAAACGCATCTAAAGTATAAAACTCTATAACCCGGATTTCTCACCACAATTCTCAAAGCCTTATAAAATCTAGATTCCCGTGTTTCACACTGCATCAAAAAACAACACATTAAAAATGCCCGAAACATATCCTGGGTAAGGATTATGAGGATT
>Ga0116227_10008308_pt1 | contig 19679 bp, 18 predicted proteins | sample S1TSphgellanicum_FD_89693 | JGI IMG/M metagenome (GOLD analysis project Ga0116227, IMG submission 89693) | Host-associated microbial communities from peat moss isolated from Minnesota, USA - S1T2_Fb - Sphagnum magellanicum MG | ecosystem: Host-associated > Plants > Peat moss > Unclassified... | reverse complement strand
GGGTACCGGGTTCTTAGAGCGGTTAGTTTTTTTTGTTTTGTTTGGCACTGGCGTCCCACCCGGAGTTTCGGTGACGTCTAGTTGCGTGCCCGTCCACAGATTTTGCACTGCAACACTGTTGCTCCCGTCGGTCGTACCCCCCCAAAAAGGCAAAAAAGAAAAAAAAAAAAAAAAGTGGGTACCAAGTACCTACCTACCTGCCTATCAGAAGAAGGTACATACCTAACTCATCAATGGTTTGGTTTTTGGTGCCCAATATGGTACCCACTTTTACAGGCACGGTAGGTATGGTCTGTCTTCAGATTTTTTAAGCCTTGGGAAAAAAAACTCTCCTCCTGTATTCAGTTCTCCCCCTCCTGTATTCAGTCCCGTGTTCTCGTCCTGTGTTCAGTCCCGTGTTCTAGTCCTGTGTTCAGGCCCGTGTTCTCGTCCTGTGTTCAGGCCCGTGTTCTCGTCCTGTGTTCAGGCCTGTGTTCTCGTCCCGTGTTCAGTACCTAGAAGCTCTTCCTTCTTGTGTGTGTGCTGCTTTGCTTCGCTTCGCTTTGTGTGTTTGTTTGTTTGTTTGTTTGTTTTGTGGGTGTTTTGTTTTGCGAGAATGAATCGCTTGTTGTTGTTGTTGTTGTTGAAGAAGAAGAAACGTTGAAACCTGCCTTTTTGTTTCCTTTGCTTGTTTGCTCTTTGTTTTGTAGAAGAAGAAGAAGAAGAAGAAGAAGAAGAGAACAAAAAGAAGAAGAAGAAGAAGAAGAAGAAGAAGAAGAAAACAGCAACAGCAACAACAGTTGTGGGGAAGAAGACGAAGAAGCAGAGGAAGAAGAAGAAGACGCTTGGAGTTTGAACGTCGATTGTCTCGGGGCTAGCTTTTTGAAGTGCCATTATTGGTTCGCGTTGCAGCAATCGGTTGGTGGAATCATCTTCTTTCTCTTGCTTGCACAAAGGCGGTTTTGTAGAGGTACGTGTGTAGCCACTTTTCTTCTCTTTTGTTTTGTTTGTGCCTTTTCCGTTCTGAGGTTAGATATACTCCATTCTCGGCTTTTGGCTTGCTGGAAGGAAGGAAGTTTGCAGCACGGGAAGTTTGCTTGCATCCTTGCTTTCTTGCTTGCATAGTGGTGGTTTTAGGCGAGATTAGAAGAGAACTGGTTTGTAGAATCTCGTGGCATTTGATGCGGATTTCTTTTGAGAGATCGCTTCTCTCGAGCAATAGGATCGAGGTTTGAGTACGGTGTTGGAGGAGAAGGAGGAGGAGATCTAGCTTCTTTGTCGTTTTGTTGGAAGGAATTTGTTGTGAGGAGGAGGAGAAAATCTCTCTCGCTTGTTTTGCACAAGTAGCGACGGTGCTTGGCTCCAGCGCTCCAGATCGGCCCCCTGCATGCATACGTTTGTCATCCTAGTAGTTGTAGCGTGATAGAACCAAAAGATTGTCAACCTTGAACGTTGTACGAAGTACAAACCTCGTCTTGCTTTTTCACGCAGGTAGAAGCAAAAAGAGTGTGAGCGCCTGAGCGCCTTGCAGCGCCCTCAAGCGGAGTCTGGAATCTCTGGGACATACAAAAGGACTGAAAATCTTCTTCGACGCTTTCGGACATGTACTTGAAGGGCCGACTGAGTGCCACACGACAGACTCTGTACCGTGGAACGCTGATGCGATGGTGATCGTAAATGGAGGCAACATGTGAATGAAAGTGAGTCTTGTGCTCATCTCTTGTGTTGTGGCCTTCTAGAGCCAGTGAAGAAACCCCAGGAGAGGATAGTTGGTTGATGTGTGAAGGAGGAGGAGAAAACAACAACAAGAGCTTGCCAGCAGACTGACTGTGCAGAGTGGACAAGAAGAAGAAGATAGTACCCAATTCAATTCTGTGGAGGGTGGGTTAGTCCAGGAGCAGAGCCACTTGTCAGACTGCCTGGAATTCCTCAAGCAAAATGTACATAATCTCTTTACTGATGACATGAGACCCAAGCTGAACTTCTACTCTTTGAAGCTCTGACTTGCACCTATGTATAAAAGATTTCTCAGAGACAGAATGGAGAAAACGGAATCAAGCCCATGTTGCAGCAAGTGTGTACATTTGTGAGGGTGGCAGCTTTGGATGTGGAGAACTTGTAGATGTACCTCGTGTTTTTGGAAGTCAGAAGGAGCTCTAGTGTTTCTGGACTTTTAAGAGGGCTGGAGGAAGGGTTAAGCCAGGCAATGCTACAACTTGCAAAGAAATTTTTGGGGACAAATTGAGAAAGCAGAAGAGGTGATCAAAACTTCTGCACAGTTGCACTTGCTGCAAAGGCAATTGATTTGATAGTCACTCTCTCTCTTACAGGTTGGAATCTTGTGGTGATGAAGTGAAGGAACTGCATGCTTGAGATGTTGTGCAGGGATCAGAGAAGGAACCCAGTTGCTTTCTCTCTGTTTTTTGGGGCAGCCACAAACAATCTTAAGCTTGAGACATACTGTGATAATAAGGTGTGGAGTCAATATAGATGAGGAGCTTGTTGGTTTAATGGCAACTGCAGATTACTCTCCTGAAGGACAAGGACTGAAGGGGGTTATGGCATTGGTCTTTGGTGGACAGGCAAGCTTGGGCCTCTTCTTCTACTACTTGCTCAGTAGCATGCCGTGTGATGCCACTGTGAACAGATCTGTGGCAAGCGATCCACAAGTTGCTGGTTGTGTGCCCATATTCTAGGAAAGCTCAAAACAAAACAGCTTTGAAGTTTTTGGGAAAAAAGTTCTATCTGCTTGATTGGGTGACTGACTGATGCATGGGAAAACAGTGAAAGAAAAGGTGAGAAAAGTGCTCAATGCACGTGGGTGGCAGGCTGCAATACAATACTAGAAATGGCAGGGGAAGGAAGCAGCAGCCGGGTTTTGCGGCGACAGAGCAGTGCAACTGTTTGTGCAGAGTTCAATTACAGGCTAGGGAAAACAATGGGCTTTGGAGCCTTCAGCAAAGTGAAATCAGCCACCCATTCTTTGACTGGCCAGAAAGTTGCCATCAAGATCATGAACCGCCACAAAATGAAGGACATGGAGGAAAAAGGTAATCTTGTCCTCTCTGCATGTTGATTATGCATTTACCTCCTTCATCTATGATCACTTTTTAGGTTACATCTGAAGTGCCAGGATTGCAGGACTGTTGAGTACATGATCTGGATTGCAATTCAAAGATTTGAACCTTCTTCATCTATGACGACTTTTTAGGTTAGGTCTGAAGTGCTAGGATTGCAGTATTATTGAGTGTACATGATCTGGATTTCAATTCAAGATTTGAGCATTGCCGGGCTGAAATAGGCCTGATGATCCTAGTGTTTTTCCATGAGACTTAAAGCCTAGGTTTTAAATGCAGCCAGCAAGTTGTACTTTTCTCACAGAAGTTTCATGAGGCTAAGCTCCTTCTGCTGGTGTTCAATGACCTTTGGGTTGCCAAGTTGCAGAAGCTGATGTCCCCCTCTCAGAGTCATTGGATTCTTACAGGCTTACTCATGAGTAGTTTGTAGTCACCAATTTTGACAAGTCTTCTCCCAAATCTTTCTCCCCTTTGATTTCTCAATTCCTTATGTACAAGACCTGAAAGCTAGAATGAAAGTTCTAGTGAGTAAAGGTTTCTGGCAGATATTTTAAGGCCCATTTCCTCAAAATTCTGCTGTTTCAAGGCTGAGCTTCAAATATGCTTGGTTACACAGTAAGTAGGAGGTTATGGTCTATGGAGTCCCTCCATCACTAGCTTCAAAATAGCAGCAGCTTCAGAATTATCTTCTTGGCTATGATAGATAACTTATTCCTCTTGTTTGGTCATCAGCCTTTAAGCAATCAATCAGTATTCCAATGGATGATAGTATTTGTGCAGTCTTTTTAGTTAATTTCTACCAATTGGGTTTGAATCTTTGGAATCTCCAATTATGTCTAATGCCGATTTGAGTTTGTTGTCCTGAGTTATCCTTAGTAAGAACATCTATACATGATCTGTTAGTTCCTGAGATCCCTGATTTCTCAGTCTTCTTTATCCATATCAAAAGACTCTGTTAGTGATGGTATTTACCATGCATAATGTCTTCTCTTGTAATTTCTTGCATTTAGTAAATAACCCAAGATTAAAATGCTTGAACATTGACATTTTTCTAAGTGTTCTCAGGTGCAAGTATTAGCATGAGTCCCTCATGTGAAGACTAAAGGTTTCACAATCTGCCAAACTTGGTGTAGTCAATAGTCGTTTTTGTAGGTCCCTAAGCTTTGTAGCTCAAAAGAGTTTTCTAACAAGTAAGAGTTACTCTTCAACAGTAGTCTCTAGTCACTACCATATATGTGTGTGCTTGTCACTATTGTTCACAGGAGTCCTCGGTTTCCTGTGATATGAAGAGTTGGGTTCTTCTTTCTTGTATTTGGTGATATGTTGTTGGGTCTGAAATCAATGACTTTACTCTCAGTTCATCTCTCAATTCAGTTCAGATTGACTTAAATTGTAGCTGAGAACAAGTTTTCAATACTTCTGAAGACTTTCTTTTGATGGAATGGATGATTATTTTCAAAGCACAGTCCATTGTTATCTCTCTGTGCATGCAATGAATAGTTTGACAAACTAGAAAAGCTGTCTGGATAGGGATAGAACAAACTTGTCCTCTTTGCCATTGTCAATTTCAACCCTGGGATAATTAACTGTGACATCCTGGTTGAATATCTGCTAGTAACATTATGACCTTATCTCTTCCAACAGGATTTTGTTCAGGTTTTCTAAGAATGTGTAAATATATTTTCTTGTTGCAGTGAGGCGAGAGCTCAAAGTTATGCAGGTGGTTATGCATCCCCACATTGTTCGCCTGTATGAGATAATTGAGACTCACTCAGACATCTATGTGGTTATGGAGTATGTGGAGTCCGGGGACTTGTTTGATTACATTGTCTTGAATGGCCGGCTTCCTGAAGATGAGGCCCGCCACTTCTTTCAGCAGGTACGACCCTGTTAATTCTACACTTTGTACTGTTGATGCAGTAGATCAATAAAGTCACAATATAAGAAGCTGGCCAAATGCATGCTGAGAGCCCCCTGAATATTTTGTCTTCCTTGTTGGTAGGAATTACTTCTGCTGCCTCTATGAGTGCACTGTAGGTTCAGTACATCCTGGTCAAGACAGGATGTATTTAACTCAGTGACCAGTACTGACATGGTGCCATTTGACTTGTTGCAGTTTCCAAGGGCTTTAGATGGGTTTTGAAAATTGAGCAGGAAATTCTTTTTCAAACAGTAACTTGACCTACTTGTGTGGAGTGGATGATCAGATTATAGCAGGTGTGGAGTACTGCCACCGCAACAGGGTGGTACATAGGGACTTGAAACCTGAAAATCTGCTGCTTGATGCGAAAAGGAGGAGTGTGAAGATTGCAGATTTTGGTCTGAGCAACATTATGCGTGATGGCCAGTTTCTCAAGACCAGCTGTGGCAGCCCTAATTATGCAGCCCCAGAAGTAACCATGCAAACCTATTTTGTACTTCTAACTGGTCAAATTTGGAGGCATCTCACTTTAATGACTCACACATTCAAGGAGAATCTGAATTACTCACTGAGTGCTTCAGCTGTTTTGGATATTTAGGGTGTGACTTAAATGATTTGAGAGCATAAAGATCTAATAACATAAACTCTAGACTTGTAACCATAAATTGTTATTTGATTTTACAGCCTACTTTATGTTGCTCTGAGCATGTAGCAAAAAGTTCAAGGTGCATTGGTGAGCTATATGTGTTGATACCATGTTTTGCTGGCTGCATGGATAGACACATGGATGTGTGATGCTCTAAACTTCTGCAGACCATTTGCTGGTGTATTGAATATGTTGGTTTGGACTGCCAAAATTTCTCATACTGGGTTGCTTCTAACAACAGGTGATACAAAGAAGGTACTATGCAGGACCTGAAGTGGATGTGTGGAGCTGTGGTGTAATCCTATATGCAATGTTGTGTGGGATCTTACCATTTGACGATGAGAACATATCAAGCTTGTACCAGAAGATCACGGTACTTCCACTAAATTTGCCCTGCTTTGTTAATATATGAGATGCATGGTGGAGTCATCATCCATTTCCATTTTCTTAATTTGAAGAGATTGATCATGTCATCTTTCTCCAATATTGGCAAGTCTGTAGCTCTTATGTGGCACAACATTGCAGGTAGGGTAGCTTTTTTCCATGTGACAGGGTATTTGGTTGCAGGATCCTGTTGGTGTATAGGGTAGTGCACCATAGAACTACAGAAGAGCAAATGTTAGATTTATGTTGGGTCAATAGAGCAGCATTCTTCAATGGGTTGTTTGCATCTTAAGTTGTTTCCAAATATTTCTTTAGCTGGTTTTGTTTTTAATTTCTTCTGGTACTGTCTTTCAGCAATGATCTGTTTGAAGAAGGATGGTTGTTTTTGTGACCCTCCACACAAAAGAAAGCATCTGCACAGACGTCCTACTTACAAACTCTCTTGCAACATCCCCTCACTTGTTGTGTTGTTTGTTCCTTTGCAGGATGGGATTTACACACTCCCTTGCCATCTTTCAATGCAAGCAAGGGATCTCATTACACAAATTCTGAAGGCTGACCCACTGCGTCGTATCACCATTTCAGAGATTCGATGTCACCCATGGTTCCAAGTGCATCTCCCCCTTTATTTGGCTGTCCCTCCACCTGAATATGCCCAGCAATTAAAGCGGGTATTGTTGTTTTCTTCTTCTACTGACCTACATCCCTTGATAAGGATAGGGTTAGTTTTTGCTCTAGCCTGTTTGTGAACATTTGAGCACTTGCATTCTTCGTTAGAGCATGCCTGGAACTGTGGAAGGTAGTCCCAGTGCACCAAGTTATCTTCTTTGATTGGGTTGGGGTCAAGCTAGGGAGTTTAGATGTCATCGCTCGTAGAATGTTGTGTATCTATTTTCCTCATGCTTCCAATGTAACTCAAAAGTGTTATCTCGACAGATCTCAAAGCAATCAAGCCAGGACAAATTCTCCACTCTCTCATAAGTTGACTAGAGCACTTTGAGCAGATCCATCATAGATTTTGTGTAGGGTTCTGTTACCTAACTGTTTAGTTTCAATGGGCTTGGAGGATGCCATTGCAAAAGGTATTATCATTGATGATGCATGTGGACATGTCTTTTTTGACAATTGGTTGTTTTCACTGATATGTCCTGAAATCTCTATATGTAATGATGCTTTACTAGCGTTTGCCATTACAGATTGATGAGGATGTTGCATCAAGAGTTGAGAAACTGGGCTTTGATCGCAATCACTTAATTGATTGCTTGCACAGGCGGGAGTCAACAAAGGTGTGTGGTTCTTTAGATCAGTTTGTACATTGCTGTCTTGTGATAGTTGAGGTCAATTACATAGTTTCCTTGTTAACTAACTTATAAGCTTCATTCTGTGATCATATATAACTTCACTGGTTTAGTTGTGGAGCTTCTCAGAACTATTGCAAAACTGTTTTGCCAAGAGCTCAAACTTGTGTATGATGTCAATATCCTACTAGCTGTAATTCTCTGTAAGATGCTTGATGCCTAACATTGAGGTTTTTGTTATCACACCTCACCTGTAGGGCAATTGTCAGAATGACTTGATCAGGGGAATGTTTGTGCACAACATTACAGTAAGGATTTGCTACAAAGTTTTGTCTTTCTAATTTCCTTTAGGTTCCTCTGTGGTTCATGTGAGTGGGCATGATGTCTGGTGACAGGCAACAGTGACATACTATCTCCTGTTGAACAGTCTGCACTCTGAGAATCAGGATGACTACCTGGAGTCTGAATTTGAGGAACTGGTGAGCTCCAGATTTATGTAAAAACATTTTAGTCAGAATCTTAATCTGGATTGTGTTACTATTTTATGGGATACACACTTGTAACCAGTTATTGCATATTGCTTGAGTCACGAAACATGTGCATCACACTAGTGTCATTTTCAGAGGAAAGTAACAAGAGTGGTGGAATTTCAGGAAGCCAGAGCTTCCAGTCGTGAGGATCCCACACAGAGTGTCTCAGCATCACCCATGATTGCAAACCATCAACAGCAATCAACCACTGAAGCACCTGTGCATACCATAAGCTTGGAACAGAAGCCTGAAGCTTGTTCAATTATGCCACCAACAAGGATCACTCCTGATGGGAATTGGGCTGTTGGCCTCCAGGTGCTGAACTTTATACAGATCGCTGGGCTGTTGAAGCTAGTGTTTCTAAGGGCTTATACTGTTCATGTCTCTGATGGGATTTATGGAACTCATAACTTGTGCTCCTTTTGCAGTCCCAGGCTGATCCCAGTGAAATCATGATGGAGGTACTGAAGGCCTTGCGGGAGTTAGATATTGTTTGGAAGTCAATAGGAGCGTATTCTGTCAGGTGCCGATGGGTGCCACCTCTTCCAAACCTCAGCAAGAGCTGTAACTGGTCTGCTGGAAACAGCTATAGTGAGTCACCTATGACCTTGGGATCGTTTCCCTTAAGTGAGATGAGCTTGCAAGCCAACGGTGTCATGCTGGATGACAACGAACTGGGAGACCAGTTTCTTGTTCGGTTTGAGGTCCAAGTACGGCAATCCAGTATCTTCGCTCTTTGATTTCTGTTTGACAACCTACTTGCCTGCTTCTGAAAATGCTTTGCTGGTCAGTGAAATCTCTGAGTTGAAGGCAATTATATAGCGGTTCTGATTTCACTGACCTTGGGGAAATGGACATTGCAGCTTTTCAGGACAAGGGAAGGGAAGTATCTGTTGGACTTGCAACGAGTAGGTGGTCCCAACTTTTTGTTTCTTGAGCTCTGTGCATCCTTCCTTGCGGAGGTTGGGGCAGTCTGACCATCAGTGTCCACAGCCCTCATGGCATTATCCCATTCTCACAAACTTTGTTTTAGTTTATGCAGCTGGTAAGTTATTATTACTCCCTCAAATGCTCGATAGACATGATCTTTTACATGTTTTGCATCTTTCACCCCATAACTGTTTTAACTACTGGGATAAATGGGTCATTTGTATCATACAAAACCTGGGAAACCCAATAACATTGATCCTCACAGGAAAGTGTTCACCTCAGATGAGAAGACCTGTGCTCATTGACTTATTATGAAAAAATGTCAGAAAATTTGTCAGACATATTGTTGCTCATGTTTTTGCCTCCAAAGAAATGCTGAGAGCTATTTCCTGACTTAATAACAGCAGTAAAAAGGCACTTAGTTACACGATAATGTTTTGTATACCTGTAATTCAATCTAGCACAACACTGATTCACTGCCATTTTACCTTGTGTGTTGCAGAATTTCGGAAAGGGTAGGGGAAAGGGGGGAGATATTGAACGCTCTTCTCAAGCTTTCATCTCACACACATTGTATATTTCCATCACACCTTGTCAACCAGTCTCCACCATCTTTCCCTTATGAGATGAAATTGAGTCATTATTGCTTTTGATTACAAGCAGTTTTGTAGTATCCAAGGGATATCCATTATTGAAAGGTCTGGAATTTTAAAACTAGTGCATCTCTCTGTTTTTGTTCCTTTTTTTTTTCCCCTGACTCTGTCAAAATTGTCTTAATGTCAAATTGTTTTTGTTGTCAAGAAACATGAGACAATGCACTGGTATGAAAGATGACTGACCATGTTGGATTTTACCCACCTTGGGGTTTCAACTCCTTTTGCAAGTTGTTTTCTGCATCAGTAAAATTTCTGTGATCACCGTTTTGGACAATGTAGCACCAGTGTCTCAGAAAAATGGAATTCATTATCTCAGTTTGGTTTGAATTCTGCGGTCTGGCTCTGCAAGTGCAAGAACTTGTCCAACATTACAATATGGTCTAAAAAAATCAATCAAAGTTCCAAATGGGTATGCAAGCAATTGCAGAGTAGATTTCTGGAAGCAGCAAACTCTCAGATGGGATTTGTAGCTGCAAGAAAGTGGAGGGGATCAGGCAACATTATTTTCAATGGTCTAAAAGCATATATCATCAGTACCAACAAATCTACCACATGTTGCTTCATTGCAGAGGAGATGGTCATACGAAAGGACTACATACCAGTAGAAAGATAAAGCAAGAGACAAAGAAGCAGACTAACTTCACTGAAGCATTGAGGTGGAATTCGTCGGGAGATCTCAAAAACCTTTGAACTTTTTGTGTTCCTACAATAATAGCTTCAACAATATAAGAAAAGATTGAATTTGCATTGTTGTTAGGTCTCAAAAGAAAGATCTCTCATGAATCACCCTGCAATGTCACCTACAGTGGTAGCAAAGCACACGTAGTTACAAAATACAAACTGATTAAACACACCTGTTGCATCTAATGCAAATAATATTACTGGTTAAGTACTCACCAACTTGGACAGATGTTCTGCCCATCTGACCTTTTGCATCTATGCACTTACACTGCAAGCTTTGTCATACAAGTACAACAACAGACAATAGAGCCAAATGAATGAACACCAGGTTCTCTGAAACCCTATGATGCATAAAAACAGATTCAAGCTTTGCTACTCTGTTAAAAAACATGACAGACGTGCAGGAGAAAGAAATGGCATTTGCTATGATACAAGTTGCAAATAAATATCCTCATCAGTCAAAGGGTCATCTACAATCTCCACCTTTTATGAAATATTGTACAATCTAATGGAGAAATACAGACTTTTGTGTTGACATGAAGCACCATTGCAACTTTCTATCGAGCATATTGACCTCAAGAGGAGATCCCATATAGGGGATGATCGATCTGCTGCAGATATATTAACCTCTCCAAATCAAGTCAATCCTTTTCGGTTTCACGGAAATTCAGCGAAAGCTATATAAACTGTAAAAGGCCTCCAGTTGCATAGAGCTGCCATTAAGTTGCTGCTCATTGGAATCCAGAAACAACAGGTTGGAGCACATGGTGCTGCACCATGCGTCAAATGCCTCTGATAGATTTGGCCAATTTTGTGTTGGCCAACCTTTGAGATACTGCACTTGCTCGAGAGGAGGAAGAGTCTTGAGTACTCCGTTCAGGGCTTTGTCAACACTCTTCTTGGTGGCCTCATAAATACAGAAACCAATTGCTACCAGCTCTGGCAGCCATGCTTCAACCAGAGCAAGGCGCACAGAATTTTCCAACCAAATTTCTCCCTTTGCCACTATTTCCAAATATCTTACAAGAACATTGCAAGTATCTTCAATGAAGTTGATACCAGAGTATGCATACTCTGTGCTAACATGAGGCCAGGTACCAAACAGCATCTGAGAGAAAGATCTGTCAACAAACATTGTTCGAGCTGCTGACTCAGCAATCCCAAAATCAACAAGGGAGTTCAAAAGCCAGAACAAACCTTTTCCAGCAATAGAGAATTCTTCATCTTTGTACAAGTGTGGGATCCTGCAATGTTGCCTAAAATCTTCAACAGCCTGATGTAGAGCTTCATACATAACAGCTTTCACAACACCCACAACCGACTTTGACACATTGGGTCCGTGCATGGAGGCCTTGAGTAACCTCTCAAACGCAGCTCTGTTTTCCAGCACTTTTCTCTCAATCATCTGATCGTGCTGATTCATCTGCATGCTCTTGAGCAGCAAAGTCTCCAGCACTCTCTTCAATGCATCCAATGAGCTGTCTCTTGCAAGGTTACCAAATGTCCCAAGCCGGGCAGCCAAATCAGGTGAAGGAGCAATCTGGAAAACTGAGACGGCTCGTCGAATGTCAGCCAGATCTGACCCACTCCATGGCATCAAAGCCAGGTACCGCATACAGGTATCCACACATTCCTGGAAAACAAGCTGTGCCGCAACAGGCAAGACTTCTATAGCATGTGCCACATTCTCAAAAGAGGCAGGGGTGACTTCTTCCTGGGCATAAAGAAGTTGCATACATCGAGTGTAAGCCCGCGGATTGCTGCGAGCTTCCAAAGTTAGGTCAAGAGGGGGAAGGTCATTCTTAGACCAGCGGTCTGCCAAACATGCATCAAAGTATTGACATCGCCGCAGATACGCAGAATGCACATGTAGGGTTGCAACAGCATCATCATCCTCCACCCTCTTCTCTGGCAGCTTCTTAGATGCCTTTTGCCCTTGCTGCTGCTCCAGGGACTCACCTCTCCGCCGGTCTGAGGAGGGGCTTTGTTGTTGTTGTTTCCTGGCTTTTTTGCAGGGAGGAAGTCCTTTGTCCGAGTCTTCCTGTCTCTTCTGCTGGAACTGGTTCTTCGGATGATGATTCCCTCCTGCTACTAATGCTGTGACTTGCTGCTGCAATGGTACCAACCGCAGTGTCACGTCGCTAGTTTCGTCTTCCTTAAGCCATACTTCTGTGGGCATTCCTGAGCTGTCTGCTTCCAGGCGCAAGGGAGGCGCCAAACGCAGTGTGATGCTGCTCTCATCATCCTTCGGCCACACCTCCATTGGCATTGCTGTTGCTGCTGCACCCTCTCAGACTGTACAGAGTGCCAAATTCGCCGCAACAAAACAGCAACACCACATCATCACACACATCCCATCCCCGTTATCTACTCGACTACTGCTTCTTGAGAGCACCATAACCGCACCATTTGCAACAAGCAAGCGTAGCGATGGCGGAGGTTGGTTTTATTTTGTTTGGAGGAATAACGAACATCCATCAAAGATCTGGGAAGTAGGAGGAGGAGCCAAGTCTCCCTGTCTCTTCTTTAAAGCATGATGCTGCTGCTGCTGCCGCCGCCGCCCAGAACACCGCACCGAGAACGGAAACAGCAGCGGAGCGGAACAACAAGAGACGAGGACAAGGAGCACTGCTAGGTCCACAATAGCAGCAACAGTTGCAAATAACAGGAGAAATTCTTCACCGAAAAAAGCAGCTCAAATTTTGGATAGGAGAAGAATTCAGAAGCAAACGAGTGTTGTGCATTCCCAGAGTCCGCAGAGAGCTTGGAATGGAGACGAAACGGAGAACGGCAACAGGACTCCTCCCCCGTCCTTTCGCCCGCTCCCCTGAACTGTGCAACGCAGACCTTCCGTTTCCTTCACACCTGCTCCCCCTCTCTCTCTCTCTCTCTCTCTCTCTCTCCCCCTTCTGAGAGAGAGAGAGGACTGTCGACAGATCTCATCCAAGAGCCTTGTTAGTCTTCCCCGGGCCCCACAATTCTCATTCTCATCATCCATCTTCATCCATATGCTTCGTCTCTCCGGTTCCTGCGCTCATTCATGAATCATCTCCCAATAACGACAGACCTCATCCAAGAGCACTATTAGTCTTTCCACCCTGGCCTAATTCTCATTCTCATCATCCATCTCTGCTCATCCATGAACTAACCAACATCTGTTCATAATCTTCACCCCTACTTCATCTGGTCTGCCAACTATAGTGGATAGGCACGTGAACAATCTTTCATCTATATTCTTCATTGCTCCGGTTCCTGCGCTCATTCATCTCCTAATGTTTGTCGTCACTAATTTTCATCCATCATAATCGTCGTCATCATCATTTCAAGCCAATGTTCGTCCCTCCCTCCCTCCCTCCCGTCCGTCGTCTATCTTCATCCATGTACATCCTAACCCGCTGTTCTCTTCCATCATCCTCGTCGTCATGAAGAAGAAAGACAGCAAAAAGTTGCTGCTGCCATCGCTGGCTCTTCTTCTCTGGCTTCCCCCCCATGCCATTGCCTCCGTCATTGCTATTGCACAATAAGAAGGAACGAGCATACAAGAGATTAGAAAGCTTATGTAGCACGTGTGCAAAGAGCTTGAAGAGTAACTCATGTGCATAAGAGATTGAAGAACAAACAAATGTATACAGATGCAAAGAGATTGGAGAACAAAAGATGACGAACCGTAAATGTGCAAAGAACTTGAAAGACCAGCAAATGTGCAAAGAGATTGGAGAACCCTTATAATCACAAAAATAAAGGGAAAAGACACTGGTGAGAGTTTTTGATGGCATTTGTTTTTCATCACAGAACTAGAGAGTACTTGGAGGTTACATTTATCAAGAAAGAGTGAGGATTTTGATGCTTTTGTAAGTTGCTAATTAAGTTTTGTAGGTTAGAATTGTTATTGGTCCTAGGTTGTTGGGATGATCAAACTTGGGAAGTGAATGTATACCTTTGAAGCCAATTGAACAGCTCAAAACAATGATATTCTAACCAGTACAAGGGCATCCATTCTTGAAACTCTACAACACATACCCAACTATGCACTATAATACAAATGAAGAGAAAACATGATTGAGATTGCGATATAGAATTCTTGTCCCGACGTTATTTGAACGACAGTTCATAAATGTCACATGGGTTTCAAGGTAGCCCAGCATGGGTTTCCATGTGCAGGTAGGCGATGTTCAAAACTTGCCTCCTCCAAAACATGTCGGGTTTTAGCTACCATGTTTGGGGGGGGGCACCCATGTCATTTGTACCTCACATGTGTTCCCTTCATCACCATCTACCCTATCTAGCCCCCTTATGTCCCATGGCATCTCATTTTAACGCTTTCCCCATGTCCTCATCGCCACCATATAATTATGAACTAACCATTTGTAAAGCCCATTAATAAAGTAAAGTAAAGAGTTAGATTTTAGAATAGGTAGGAATTAAGTTGAAGCGAGACAACCATGTGTGAAATGTTTTAATGGGCACCCCGTTCCATGTTTTAGTTAAGGTTTAGTTTCAAGCTTTAGAAGGGAGCTTGAAGCACCCTTCCATCTATTTTTGCTAAGTGTACGCAAGGTTGATTCTTTGAAGCACTTTGGCGTCTTTTCAAGTGCATGTGAAGTGGCAATCAACATTGTTGCATTAGATTGAAGCTTGTTTTAAGGTTTAGCTTGCATTGTTTCATTATTGTTGTAAGGTTTGTGCTACAAGATGTGTTGGGGACTTATGTTTGTCTAGAAGCATTGTCAAATCCAATTCTTATATACTTGTGATAGAAAACAAGGAACATGGAGAGCAAACATCATGCAAAAGAGTCACACCTCATAGTAGAAAATGTGTAGATAGATAAGACAATGTTTATGGAGACATACACTCGCAAGGAATGGCTAAAATTGCTTCATGAATGTCACAGTCATAATTGAGAGGATAGGAAAGAGATTATTTGTGTTTATTGTAAATGTAAGAAGAATTCAAAAATGAGGAGGATCAATGAACACTGAAAGAAAGGGTACAAAAAAGTGGTGGATTTCAAAGGGAATTCTCACCTTGAAGTTATACCCACCATTATGAAACACAACAGAAGGTGTGTATCTTGCAAACCGTGGGAACATTTTGGAATATTGAGCAAAAGCAAATGCATTGCCTAAAATAAGGCATAGTTATCCTTCTTCAACATTAACTTTATAGGGAAAAAGACTTTGCAACACAAGCGGAAGAAAGAGAGAATATCACCCTTGGAGAGTTTGGACCACGATGTAACACCAGAGAAAGAAATTGTAATGAATCGTAAGAAATGATTCATAAAACCTACAAGCTAAACCATATTGAGAGAGCTTTCGAGGATAGCTCTAAATTTATAACGCAAAACTTCCCTTAAAGTTATGGACACAAAACATTCGCTACATAGTGGTGAGTATCACACCTTATCTATGTTTTTAGAAGTTTACTCAAGTTTCAACATGTTTCTTGCTCACCCCCATGTTGCGGTGGTTACATATCAGTAGGTTTCAAAATCATTCCAAGAAATGTCATGTTTTGAGTTAGGTCAAATCAAGTGTCGTTGTTGTTAGTTAATGTCATCATGCATTCATACTTGGCTTCCATGTTTCGATCGTCATGTAATTAGGAAACTTTCTTGATCTATGTTTATATGGTTGATGATTGCCATGTTTCAATGTTAATATATGTTTCAATCCATAATATATGTTACCTTGTAAAATCAGTGCATTAAGATGTTGGTTTCAACAATGAGCAATTGAAACATACACAAGATTTGATAGAAGTATTCTCCAACAACAAATCTTCCTACCAACCCACCAAATTTATGTACCCCAACATCATCTTCCAAGAAGCCAGAAACACACATTGGGGATAGGAAGAAGCAATTTAAAGTTTGAGTGAGTGATTTGTGAAAATGTTGCATGGTCAAAGGTTCATGATGTGTTCCAAGAACTCTCCAAAAGAAAACCACTATTTATTGGGAGCATAGTAGACATGCCAGGGATTTGGCATCTTTTCTAATGTAATCTTGTTAATTGGGACTAGAGGGTGAAAAAAAAACGAATTTGTAAAAAAGTTTGGTGCCTTTGTGCGCAATCCAAACTTTAGCACTATTGTTTATTGTTCATATGGCAAGTTCTTGTGAGGCAACAAATAGGTACATTCCTACTCTTTTTCACATTGTTTCATCAAATTTCATAAGTACTAGGTGCACATATGTGGAAGTCCTTTTGTTTTCAACAGTCTTAGGTTTATAGTTTCAAAATGTTTCAAAGTTTACTGGTTCATGTTTTGATAAATGTCTTGCATTTAAGTAGTACACATTGGAGTGAAGTTTTGACTTTTATTCCATTTTTGGATTTGGGATTGATAATCCAAATTACAATAACATGGTTAAACCATGTATGAAACGATCGAAACATGCCCATGGTTCTCAATGCAATGATGTCCAAACATGCTCATGATAGTTTTGTGTGTTTTGTTTGAACACAATATTCATTCTATGTTTCGGTTCCATTCATGTTTCAAATTTGCCATATGTTTTGGGTGTATGTTTTGCTATGAACTATTGGGTACACATTGATGTCAATATTTTGCTTTCTTTTCTTCAATTTTGATAGATGGTTGATTTTGATAACCATGGTTTGTTCATGTTTCTAAAACCCAAAACATGGTCCCTCCATTTCACTCAACGAAATTTAAATATGAAACTAAAATTTGAATCCAATTGCATGGTTTTTGGTGATGATGCATATGGTTTTATAACATGTTATGTTCCTGTGTTGAAAACGCTAGCTAAGAAGTCACCCCAAATTGTGTTTGTGAACTTACATGTTTTCACATGTTTGGTGTAATTCAAACTAAAGTTGCAAAAGAGGTTAATGTTACAATTTTTCAAACAATGGACCTTCTAGAAGTAGATGAGACACAAGTGTTGGCCAAGTCGCTCCATGAGTTTCTAGACTATCAAAAACATCTCCAATGATTTATTTAGGCAGAGAATGAACATAAAGAACATTTCCAACAACAAAAGTTGGCCTTTGTTGTTAAACGACTAAAGGAGTTCGATATAACCAATGCATCAAAAATTGAAATTATAAAGTGGGATTAGAATCCCATATGGTATATTATCATTAATGACAAAACCTTTCCTACAAGTGATAGGCTTGAACTTCCTTGCTCACATATTTTGAAAAGGTAAACTTTATCTCTAATAATTTGCTATAACGCCACATGCCCTATAGAAGTTCCTTGGGAAGTTATGTTAGTGAAGGTATATTTTTGGTTATTGTTTGATAAGGATCTTAGGTGTGCCTGCCAGAGTCCTGCATTGGGCTTGACAACTGTACCCATACCCAACCCACAGCTGCGCGTGGGTCAATTGTACCCATTACCCACCCATGGCACCTTGTCCATACCCATAACCCACCCAACTCATACCCATCAGTCCATCACCAAAATAAAGCTACTTAAGAGTACTTTGAAGTGTTTTTAAAAGGAGGGACGTGCCAATGATTTTTTGTAAATAGTTACATATAAATGTCACAATTAGAGCGTAGGAACATGAGGTTGTTTATCGTTCGGGGCTTCAGTCGATTGCGCTTCTTGGTCAGGGTGTTACCGGCGTCCGAGAAGTTGTTTTCGGACATGGCGTTGGATGTCGGGATGCACAGGGTGGACCACACGACTCGCGCCAGTATCGGGAATAGGTCCTTGCCCTTGCACCTCCACCACGACAGAATGTGGAACTCACCACTAATGTCACCGTCAGCGCACTGCCTCATCTCTCCATCGGTGACCTTATGCTTCATGTACGCTTCGTACTCGTTGTCGACTCTTGTGTTGAGGGCGGCAGCGGCATCATGACCTTCAGCAGGAGGGACGTTGTCTTCCTCATCGTCGTCGTTGAACATCTGATCGTACATCAAAACTGACGAGCGCGCCTTCTTTCTGAACAGTGATCGAGCAGGCGGAACATCTTCTTCTTCGTCGTCCAAGGGCGCATACTTGATCATCACATCCTTGAGCTTATCATTGGCCTGCTTGATCTGGTTGCGTTCAACACCAAGGCGGACAAGACGGGACTTCATGATCGGATCTAGCAACGATGCCATGACGTGGATATCATCAAGGACGAACTTACTGTACAAGAACGGCAACATGATGCCCTTGATTGCCTTGATCGAGTCGGAGTCTTTGGCCGTCGTCACGTTGCCATCCTCGTCCACCACATCGCTTAGGACTAGCTGAAGGTGACCCAGGATCACATGGCGCCACCACACGACCTTGTGGAGAGTCGGGTGCTTGAACTTCTCGAGTGCCAGCGTCACCTACTGGAAGGGGGCAAGGAAAGCAATTAGTTCCTTGAAGAGCGCCCGCGAAATGTCATTAAGCTTGCTCAGTTTGTCCTTCATTTGCAGAAGCGGCACGAGCTCGTCGTACATTTTCTCGATGCTTAGAAGGTAGTGGAGCAGCGAGTTCCATCGAGTTGCGTTCTCCTACTTGAGCGTCTTGCTGAGTTAGCTCTGTAGGTTCACGCAATTGTAGTACTCGACCAGCTTCTTGCACGCGTCGATTAGCATGAACAACAGCAGCATGTGCTGGATGTCCTTGTACCGATAGAACGGTTTGCTCTTGACACCATTTTCCATCTTGGTCGTCTTGTTCACAACAGTCGTCAGCACGGTCGCCAACTTGTGATCGAGGCAGGCAAGCCAATAGAAAGCCGATGGGATGCCATTGGCGCCACAGCAGTTCGAACCGCTATCCGAGACCACGATGATCTGCTGGTACATGTTCGCCATTACCTTGAACACGACTAGACCTTTACTGAACTCCTCCATGACCATCTCCGCCGTGTGTCTGGCTTCCTCAACAGGCTTTACGTGCAGCGTGCAAGCATATAGATTGAACATCTCATCGATGTAATGAATGGTGATGGACATGTACGAGTTCTTCTTGACCGCGTCCATCCACAAGTCGAGAATACATGCCACGTTCAAGCCCGAGTCGAAGTGCTTTTTGAGAACGAGGGTGAACTTCTCGCGGCCGTTCCGAGCACGTGAATCGATGTTACGGCTAACCGTCGTCGGGTTGGCGAACAGCTCGTCAATTATGACTCGGCCAGTGCTGCTCGATCCGATGTCAAGCGCCGTCTAGATGAGCACCTTGAGGCCCAACCCGCTCAGAGACTCGAACGGGCGCATGTCAATCACGTAGTAGTCGACCACCGCTACCGTCATCGTATCCTTTTCTTGCTTTTTGACGATGTGCTTCTTAAAAAACACCTTCGCAACGGCTACCTCGGAGGCGAGAACAGGACATTTGTGCTTTGAAATCATAGCCGTGCTGATATTGGTTTTGAAGGTATAAACTTTGTCACAAGACTTGCAAGCAACATAATCTAACTTTATGTTGCTGCGATCGTAGACGATGCCGAATGCTTCCCAAACACCCGACTTCTTTCCTGGCCTGTTGTTGCGAACCACGTACTCCCCCCCATTGCTCTTCAGGTCATGTTCAATTCGCTGAGCCAACGTCATGGCCGGCATCAGCTCGTAGCCGCTCTTCCAGAATCCACACTCCCACCCGAATC
>Ga0116227_10008307_pt1 | contig 19684 bp, 23 predicted proteins | sample S1TSphgellanicum_FD_89693 | JGI IMG/M metagenome (GOLD analysis project Ga0116227, IMG submission 89693) | Host-associated microbial communities from peat moss isolated from Minnesota, USA - S1T2_Fb - Sphagnum magellanicum MG | ecosystem: Host-associated > Plants > Peat moss > Unclassified... | reverse complement strand
TTTTTTTTATATTTTTTTTATAAAAAAAAAAAAAAAAAAAAAAATTATATTTTTTCTTTTTTATTTTTTGTTCAATTAGTTTTAAAATTTTTGTTTTTTTTTTTTTTTTCGGGATTTGTTTGTCTCTTTTGTTAATAGGTAGAAATTTATTGACTAAATAGTTCCATAAGCCTCCTAGTGACTATCAGTTACTAGTGGTAGACTTATCGTCCTTTACCCAAGGGGTGAAACTAGTGGGATTAAATAGCTTGGGTTAGTGAGTGATTGGGGGTAATTTACCCAATCAACTAGGAGATTTCTAGGAAGGGATTAGGATAAGGGCCTTATTTTCTAGGGGTCAATGTGGGCCTTGTGTGTGGTACATGGGGAAGGGGGATAGAAGAAGGAGGAGGAGATTCAAAAAGATTTTTGGGGGATGGAGAAGACTTACTTTGAGTGTGGAAAAGAAAAATGGAGAAAGAAATATGTACTTTGTGTGTGATTTTAATGGAAGATGGTTGAAGGATTCAAGTTTCATATATTGCTTTGATGTTCTATTAAATGTGGAAGGTATAGTTGTTTTAGTGTTAAAAGTAAGATGTTTCCTTTAACTAGTATCTCTACATTTCTTCTAAAACAAAAGGTAAAAGGGTTGATTCCTAGGTAATCTTTAGAGCCCTAAACTAATGGCTACCACATGAAGGTAGGAGCCAGTCCATGGTGGTGGAAATTAGGGGGTACAAAAGTGGGTTGTAGATGAAAGGGCCATAAAGGAGGGATGTCAAAGGTTGTAGGTGGTAGGCAAAGCCACTAGGGAACTTGCAAGCATGGAGAAAGGAGGGACAATAGTGTTATAAAGGTTTGTAGACCCCTAGGCATATAATAAGGTGTCAACCTTGTCCCCTAGTCTTACCTTCTATGGGAGGGGTAATGATTGGGGGCCACAATTTCACCCATTAACATCTATATTCCATATTATTCTACATTTTACATTTTTATACTTATAGTATTTAAATGCATTTGAGTGATCAATACAAGGAATATTTTTGTTTAAGGTTTTTTCTTTTAGTTTTTTCAAGTTGAAAAAATGGCAATAGATGTCATTTCTTTTGTTTTTTACGTTGAAAATTGTTTTTTTTCTTAAAGTTCCAACTTTTACCATTTTTTTGGTTCTTGAATTATAAACACAATGAAGTTTTTACTCATATAAGATGTGTTTCAATGAGGAAATAAGGATGAATACTTGGATTGTATGCAAAGAAAAGGTATTATGTCATTACCTTCCAATAGCACCAATCATGTGTCAAAGCAAATTCCAAAACATAAAAGAGGACATCTTCAAAATTTTGAAAAGATTATAACCCTTAAATTTTCCCTCCAACTTCTCCAAAGTCATCATTAAACATTAGATAAAAAATTGTTAATGAATTTTCCCCAAGTTGGGGAAGGCAATTTAAGAAGCAAAAATCGACAGTGATGAGGAAAATACCAAAAATGGGATTCTAATTGGTTGTGGCCACCTAGTTCGGTGGCCACAAAAAAATATAGGAATTCTAGAGATGTGATGAATTATTTCAAAAGGGTTTATAAAAATCCAAGATATATGATTAACCTTTATGACAAGCTTGGTCAAGGCACATTTGACAAATGGTTTACTACACAAAGAGAGTTGAAGTTGCATGTGCCACAAATGGTGGAACATTCACACTTTTGGGCTCCATGGGTATAGAATGAGGACCCATTATTGATTTTAGAACCTCACATTGTATAAGGATTATGTGAATTGTTAGGAATGCAAGTAACGAGTCAATGTTTCCATGTAAAGATAATACAACCCATTATTCTTGGCTACTTTAAAGCAAAGACTCCCTCCACTTTCAAGTGAATCCTTTAAGGTGTAGCACACATGATGAAAAAGGCCTAGTCTTTACTGCAGTCCTTTTTTACCCTATATTTTGATCCCCATAAAAAATAATGAATCAAAAGTTGTCAAAAATTTCAAAATGACTATATTTTGAACCATTACAATTTTAGATTCCATCATAATCATCCATAAATGTGTCTTTACATGGTAAAAATTAATGGGTAAAAAAGACAGAAAAAGTGACACTATGATAAGATTTTGGTACACCTTAAAAAATTTGGAACTTCTAGAAAAAATCAATGTCACATTATGGTTCAAATATAAGTTCATGCATGAACGGTTGGGTTCAAATTTCCAACGCCCAATAACAGCGTATGGAAAATTCACTAATGATTAGGAAATTCAAAGGGCTTGCATGACATATTGCATTGCATACTTGGTGATTTTATACAACATCTTCGCATTCTTAGTGGTTAATATTGATCAAATTGACATTTACCTTATACCCATGGTTGGAAAACACACATGGGAAAAATGTAGCAAAAAGGATGTGGTGCAAATTGGAGTTAAAAACAAGTGTGTTGTTACATGTGTTATTTCATGTATTGCAAATGGAAACTTGATTCCTTTTCAAGTTGTTTACAAAGGTAAGACAAATAGGTCATTACCAAAAAGCCTCGATGCGAAAAGGGTTGTGGATCATAGTGGCTTTACATTAGTTGTGTCTAATAATCATTGGTCAAACCTACATACATGCCAACAATTTGTGAAATGAATTTGGTTCATTATTTTCAATTAGAATGAGAATGATTGGATTTACCCAATGACTAAAAGAAGGTTTGGTTCATTGATTGTTGTAGTATCCATCAATCATCCAAATTTTAGGATTGGATGAAAGAAAAGTACCCCAACATTCGTCTTTTATTTGTGCTCGCAAATTGCACATCCAAAATACAACCTTGTGATGTTATTTTGTAATGAACTTTAAAGTTTTGCTTTTTACTTCAAAACATGGTTAACAAGTAATATGTAAGAGTAGTTGGAAGCAATACACTTGCCCACAAAGTTGATTTACTCACATTGTGTGAGATGGTACTCATATGGCTATGGGAGCCATATGAGTGAGTATTTGGGTTTACATCAAAAGATGATTAAATCCAAATGGGAGCATTGTAGGAGTTTAAAAACATTTGATTGTAGATTTTAGATTGAGGTTTTACATACTAATATGATCAATTCTTTGTTTGTAGATTCGGGATAGATGTTGATTCAAAAGGTTTCAATCCTGAAAACATATCTAATATTTATTAAAATGTTGAAGTAGAAGAGAGTATGAGCCAATGTCTAGCTACTCTTCACATAGAACATAATTGTGTCCTCAACTTGAGTGATATTTAATTTCAATTTTTTCTTTATTTGGTTCAATTTGGTTATATGAGTGGTCACAACTTTGAATGTTTATTTGTGTTCTTTGTATGCTTAATCTAGTTTCATTGCATTAAATATTTTAATGTTATTAATTCTTTTATGAAATCAAACAACTTTTATGGCATACACTTTTTCAAACATTTAGGCAATTTTTATATTTTTTTTTCAAGAATTAAACACATTTGCCAATTATTTATTAAGCATTTTTCTTCAAATTTAAATTTGGCCTAACTTGGTAGGTAGGTATGTTTAAGCTTTTATTGAAATGGTTCAATTCTAAAAATGTTTCATAAAATTTCTTTTATTATCATGGCTTTTATAACTAGGTTAATGCACAAATCACAAATGTTTGAATGGACAAAAGAATGCTAGAAAACATGGGAGCCAATTAAGATTTGATATGTACAAGCTCCAATTCTAATTGTTCAAATTGGTAAACAAAGTTCCAAGCTCATACCAATGTTTCATTATTGGCAATAAAGGCTAGGTTAACAAAAAATGTGACCAATAAATATGATGAACTAATTGTGTATGCTTGTTGACTACTCAATCATTACAAACCTTAATAATGATATATGTTTTGCAGAAGTTCGAACAATAGGTAGCTATTTAGGGGGGAAAAATGTGCATTTTATTGATCACATTGTATTGGTGTACTTGATGGCAAACCATAGGTCATTGGACATATTGCTCATTGGTTGTTACTATTCTTGGAATATGATTTCAAGGTAATATATAAATTGGGTCAATCTATTCAATAGTAAAACCTAGTTACCAGATCTTGAAAATTTGGTACGGGTGGGGTTGGGAGTTCTAGATAAAATAATGAATGCAACATTATTTTCTTCAATATAACTTATGACCTACAATTTTATGGATGTTTTGTCATAGTTTTTCCTAAATTTTGTGTTCACTAGAAAGTTTTGGTCATGGTAGTTTTCGTGCTCCCAACAACTTTGTGTTATTATCTAGTGTTACTTCTACTTCCAAGGTTGGAATTTGATTAAGGGAAATATCATTAATTCAAATCCTTTCCAACCATTAATCTGCCCATAATATTCCCCGTGTTTTTTCTCTTTAGAAACTGATCATCATTTTGAGTTTCACCTTTTCATGCATTTCACTTTTCAAAATGCTAACCTATGATTATTTTTCTGCCCCATGACAAGCATGTATAGCAAGGTGTTCTTAAAGCAAAGTGCATTTCAACTTTGCCTTGGGCGGGTGCTTATTTTGTGAACGCCTTGTTTTTAGTTACACTACAATTAAGGTTCTCCTCAATTAACATTCAATTTAAAGTTTAAACTCAAATACTATAAAGAAAAGGAGCTAGGTGTTAAGTACATGCTTGGGACTTGTTGGTTCCCCAAGCATTAAGTAACCTGCGCACATGACACAAAAACAAGGCTAATAACAAGCCAACATGGGCTAATATGCCTATTGTAGCCTATTAATGCAATGATCGTGTGGAAGCAAACCTTTCAATTGCTTTGTAATAACTTTGTGTGAGCTTGACCGTGAGCACGGTAAATAGTGCAAGGCTAAATTTTTTTTTTTACCTCATGACTAAAAAGAACCATGAAACTTACTAGGGTTGTGAAAAATGGTGAAGTGCCCATAGAAAATCCATAGACACCAGAGAGCAAAATACACTCCAAAGATTCTAGAGATCAATTTTGCTCTAGAGACTCCAAAAAACAAAGATTGTCAAAAAAAATCCAAAGAGCATAAAACTTAGTGCTTCATACATTTGACATCATGAGTTTTCCTTGTAATCCACTTGCATGAGCTTGCCCACTTGTATCGTCTCCTATAATAGTTCATCCATTTTTTATAGTTCCACATATTTATCCTATGAGTGTGGGGGATCATGTACCTAATAGTTTTTTAGGTTATTTGCTTGATGGGGAAGAAGAAAATAGTCTTGCATCACATGTGGAGGAGACAAGGACTTTGGAATTAAGGTTTTCCAAAGAAGATGTGGTAGGCAAAGAAGAGCATGTTGGGGGATCCTGGACAAATGTTAGTTTTTTATGCTTGTTAGACCTTGTGGAGAACAAATATTGGGAATACAATCGTAAGCCATTTAACGAAAACAATTGAAAAACATTCGTAGATGCTATGAATGCAAGTTTTCCGAATGATGTGTGACGAAATTAGAAGCAAGTTCGAGACAAGTGGAACAAAATGAAGAAGATCTACAAAACAAAGAAGAAGAAGATTGAGGTAACTAGTGCACCTCCATTTGATTGGCCATGGTTTGATTATTTTAATAACATTTTTTATAGTATTGCCAAAATAAATGGCATACCTAATGCCATAAATCAAGGTGTGCGTGTGATGAATTCTGAGATTGAGGTTGTGAATGTTAGTGATGAAAAAGATGTCCAAACACTTCGGATGCCTAGAAGCCCTGAGAGACAAACTCCTATGTTTAGGGATGAGGATGTAAATGTTGGAACTATCCCATTTGTTAATTCTGATAGCCCTAGAATTGGGGCATGCAAGTTACCTGGTGTGCAAGGGAAACCTAATAAGAAGCTAGAGAGGAAGAAAAGGTGATTTTCCACAAGTTCATTTACAAGTGCACATGCCATTAATAATTTCACACATGTGGTGAAAGAGATTGAATTAAAAAAATGGAGATGACAAAATTTATCACATCTCAAATGTTGCAAAGTTAAGAAAATGGCAAACAAATGATAATACAAGGTCAATTGCATTTGGTTGCTTTGTTTATAGATGTGTTGAAGCCAAAGACCATAGATGGTAATGGTAGTAATGGCTATTGATTAAAAGGAACTAGTTATGACAATTGACTTTGATTTGTATTTCCATTTGTGACAATAAAAACTTGAAATCTATTACACTCCCATCTAAATTTGAAAACACATTACACACTTTAAATTTAAATTTTGCACAATTCCCCAATGTAACAAAAAGCAACATATAAATCAGAAATACTTGTCCAAGTGAGGCTAGATCCATGATCACAAATTTTCACAACAACAAATAACCCTAAAATAATGAAATGCTCTAAAACAGTCCCAAAAGAATGCAAATTCACAAAAATAAATAAGTTTTCTCAAGCGTCGTTTAGTTTCTCAATTTAAATCCTGTAAAGCATCCTGTACGCTCTTGAAAAAAGACAGTGACCACAACTAAACAAAGCTTGAGAAAATGAGAGCTGCGTTAAACCTGCGTGTAGAAAGAGTCAACTCTCTGGACTTCCTACTCTCATTCCGGTTTGCTGCAGCGGGAGTTTCGGAAGTTCCGTAAAAAAATCCATTTTACTTAAACCAGGGCAGTGCGTGGGCAGTGTGTGGCTGCCCTGGGCCAGCGTTTAGCCCGCGTTGAGGGGCCCACTTCAGGCTAATACGCCTGCCCTCCCCCAGGCTCAGGGTTGTTTTGCCGGTTCGCTTACGTGGTGTGCTGTGGACTTCTGTCAACATCAGCACTGGAGATTAGATTGCGAATTGCGATTTGTGTTTTTTACAGTCGACAATCTTTTGTTTGTCCAGGAACAAGATCGGAGAGGGACAGAAATGAGTGACGCACGTGAAGAAGACGTTGCGGATGCAGAGAAGACATGGCGTGCCGCTTGCTATTTCTTAGCAAAAGGACCTTCAGCCACGCTGCAGTTCTTGGGGGACGATGATAGAGCGCGCTTGTATGCATTCCAAGCTCAAGCTCTTGATGGTCCTTGTCCTCCGGGCCAAGACGGTGCCCTTGCCGTGGATCCCGCTCTTCGGAGAAAACAGGTACATAGTTTTCCGCAACCAGTTCGCAACATCACTGGATGAAATGTCTCAAATCGACCGCTTTCTTTCTTCATATCAAGAGTCATTTGGTTTTAAAGGGTTTAGGGTTTGCGTTGTCCTGTACCGTTGCATTGTCTAGACCTCGACCTAACATACCGAGAATTTCACAATCAATGGGCAACAGGAGGCCTGGAGAGCTCTTGATGAAATGTCTAGAGACGAAGCAAAGAAGAATATGGTTGATTTTCTCAGCCACTTGCTTCCGGAATGGAGGGACTGGTTCAAGAAGCATGCTGAGGCAACCTTGAACGCGTCAGAGGATGGAGAAGCACATAAGCTCCTCAGAGGATTCAAAGCCAGAGGGAATTCTGGAACTCCAGGAATCCAGTACTCTAGACTTTGAGGCAAACATTGCTTGTCAAAGCTAGGGCTGAGAAGGTTTACTGCAACTAGAGGAACCTGCTGCTTGCAGAAAAAATGCCAGGAGTCAAGATAGGTAGATCCAGCTGTAGCACAGACCCTTCAGTCTAATAATGTGCATGCCTGTGATGGTACCATGTGTGCAAAGATGTGCATGAGAGTTAACTGCACAGAAACCAAGACCTTCTACCGCAGACAGAAAGAAATCCTTTGAAGCACCAGTTTATGACACAAAAACTCGTTTGTGGTTCCATTGATTGAATGGAAAGAAACCATCATGTTAAAACTGGAAGGATTGATCAATTGATTGACCTCCCACCTCACTACACATTCAGCAACATTTCTTCAGTGCTGATGCCTTACTTTCCTGTTCAGTGCAGAAAATGTCAGTTCTTGAATTCTGTATACCTAAGATGCTTTGCATGTTTGGTGGAAGACTGATTGGATTAGGTGAAGTCTGAAGACTACTTATGTCTACAAGAGAAAATGAACTTTCTTCAGCAGCTGCATGAGCTCCATTTGCTTTCTTCTTCCTAGCCTTCCCATCCTTTTCTTTGGCTTTCTTTGCAGAGTTTTGGGAGATTTTGAGGTACAAATGCAACTCTATCTTCTTCCTAAGAGGTATGTTTTGTCAAAAGTCCTCTCCATTTTGGAGGTTTGGGGGGGATCTGGGTCTGGAGAGCTGCAGGACTCTGTGCAAGAGGCCTACAAGGATAATGTTGAACATCCTCTTCCTCAGCAGCAAGACTTTTACTAAGAGACTGAAAGCCTGTGTGTTATGTTCCTCAACTTGCACCTCCTTGGTGCTCCTTTTGATAAGCAAGGGCTGGCTGGTAAGATAGCTGCTAACAAGGCTGCTGACCAATGGCAGCCTGGATGGCTGCCTTTGGTCTTTGAACTCTCTGAGAATGAATTAGAGGCATGAGTGATTGAAAACCATAATTTATATATGGTGGCTGCCATATGAACATACATCCATTCTTTTCAAAAAAATAAACAAAAATAAAGGACACAGTGACCTTCCATAACAAATGCAAAGCAAGTTTTACTTTCAGATTGTATTCACATGAGAAGAATAAACTGACAAGTACATGATTCTTCTTTCTGTAACAAACAACACCAGCACCTTGCATTTGATCTTGACTCAAATCTTCTTCCCAAACTGCCACCAAAACCAAGTTCTCATATGCCACTTTTGGTCCACCCCCTCCTTCTCTGCTGCTTCACACCACATGTCTTTCTCTACCGCTTCACACTGCCCACAATTGGCCACATGACATTCCACCAAACCATGAAAACTACAACACCAGAGAACAACAGAAATAAATGCCAAGCTCAGATTGTTAGCACTCACCTCTGCCAGCACACTCAATGGTGGTTTGGAAGGCAAGGTGGTTAGAAGCCTGGCCACATTGGGGGGTGGATCTTTGCAAGCTCTGGTGACCAAGCATTTATGCACCACATGTATTGTGAAGTGCACTTCTGTGATGTCAAAACAAGAGGTATCACTTGGGTTAAAGTCTCCCTCAAACTGGATTGTTGAGCAGCCAAAGTACATCTTTACTGAGATCTTGTGGGAGCACAGCAGAAGGGCAAAAAATGGTAGCAGAGAAATTCTGGTCTCTGGGCAGACAGAAGAATAAACATGGAAATGCTTGCATGGATTTGCAGTCATATGGAGTTCTTCATATCAGCTGGCTGCTCTGTGTTTGCAGATGGCATCACTTTCCAGGCTTTGGCAGTCTAGCTTGATGCCTGGACAAATTTCTCACAACATCAAAAATTGAGTGTTAATGGTCATATCCTTCACCTTAGAAATATTCAATAGGTAATGGGTTTACAAACTTCAAGGGACTGCAAACTTTTCCACTCTAGTGAAAGTGCTCAATGTGGAGACAAGGATCACATCCCACTCAACAATGAATCCAGGACTGAGTATATAGTTGGCATTGATTTGAAGTAACTGGCTGCAGGATTGTTCCAGTTTGTGTCCAAGCAACCATGCCTGGACCACACATTTGAGGTCAATTTTAACAAACTGAAAGGTTGAGGAATTGATGTTTTGGAATGCATGCCTGCAATATTGCAGCAGCAAACTCAATTCAAATCATTCCTCCATTCAGAAAGAGAATGTGTTGTCTGATCATTCTGAAGGTTTATTGGAGCTTAATCAGACAAACAGATCAAAAGAACTCCCAGGGAACTGGAAATACAGAGAGATAAAAATATACAAATCTAACAATAGCTAAGAAACTAGATGGTGAAAGTAGAGAGATAGTCTTTCTTATGAGAAGCAAATTTTTGAGAAAGAAAATTTGAATAGAAGATACAAATGGCCTCGACAATTACATGACAAATTGCCAAACCTGCACATAAATCATGTGAAATCCAAGTGGAAGGCATGTTCATTGCAGTGTGCTTAAATCTGTCGGCGCAGGAGCACTGTCTTTTCCAAGGATCCTTCTGAGGATTCTTCTTCCAAAACCTAACCAACCAGAAACACAATTAACTTGAAAGATCAAGTAAGCCTAGGCAATTGATGACTTCTCCAAGTGCACAAACAGCACTGGAGAAAAGATGTGAAGGATGCTGAATAGTCCAAAAGGAGTTAGAAGTTGCATTGAAATGAAGGCTTGAAGTAATGAATTACCTGAAAACCCTTCTTGGTGTATAAGGCTTGGGCTGGTTTGTTGGTGGCATTCACATGAACATAAACTTCGCAAAGTCCTGCAAAGGCCACCAACTAACTATGAACCCTCATTTGAATTTTGGCAGGGCTTTAAGATGCTTCTGTTGGGTGCCCTCCGAAACCCTACAGTTGCCCTATCTATTGCAATGTTCACACAGAAATTCTGCATGGATGTCAATTTGGCTGAAATTCTTATCACAGCCTTCCACATGCAATTCGTCTTAACTTATAGGCATGGAATGCCTTCCATTTAATCAATGAATGGTACCAGAGCAGAGCAACAAATGCCTAATTGCCCTTACAACTTTGAACTTCTCCTTCCAGAGATTGATACAATGAATGACACAAAGTGCACCTAAGGCTGCAGTCTAGGCAACATGTTGTCTTAGGTATGTTCAGGATGCTCACCCCAGTTCTGTATGACCTTCATAGCAACTTGCAGCAAACCAGAAGCTATTCCCCTTCGACGAGCTGACTTGTGTACACACAGATTAGCTATATATCCATATTTTTGAGGTTGCTGCATATTAATCCCCAAGGGCACAACTACAACATCAGATGTGGACTCTTAGAAACCTGAAAAGCTAGTCACATACACATGCCTCTTCATGAATTTATGAGGCAGAACATGCACTACAGGAAAAAAAAAGGTGAAAACAGAGAGACAGGTCTAGGAATATGGCATTGCCTGGATAGATATGAATGCATTCAAACAACAGTAAACAGGTCAGAAATGAGTTGCACATTTTGTCATACCCCAAAGAAAGCCTCTGCTTGAGAGACTTGTCGTAAACTCACATCAAGCGTCCCAACAACATTCACTAGTAAGCCACCTGTTTCCAATCTTTGGGTTCCCTGTAAAGGCTCTCTTGTCACCTGCAAAGGTGGGAATCAAAACTTCAAAGCATTTTATAATATCTTGTGATTCCTATCTTTCTCTACATGACATCTACTTTGATCTCCTAAGTAGGCATGCATGCTGCAGACAATGGATGCTGAGGTTGGGAAGGAGCTTACTGCTACAAAGCATTTGCAGCAGATTGACAGTCCATACTTCCCAAACACACGCCTTTTTAGCGCAGCAAATTCCTGCCACAGTTTTCAATCCCATAACTACCTTTTTCAACAAAAGAACCTTTGGGGTATAAACAGCATCACCAGAGGAGTTAAAGTCTTATTTTGTATTTGTAACTTGAGGGACCTTTGACGTCTGCTGAACCACAGAGATAATGCTGAACCTGTTCCTGAAATGAGATTCCCGATTAAAACTCTACTCATTTCTTTGTTTTGCTCCCTTTCTGAGCTAATTGGCTGTCTAGGATAGAAGATACACAGACACACGGATGAAGATTCACCTGCTCAGCAAATTGCTTCTTGTTGCTGTCAACATACCTGCCACAACAACACAGCCCACAATTTTCTCTGCTCAACTCTATGGTGCTCCCGGCCTCTGGCAATAACCAACCTAGCTCTGTGATGTGGGATCCCAAAGCAATTATGTTAGGATGATGTTTATGAATGCAAAGGTGTGCAAACAATACACACTACCCTAATGCTCCCTGCTCTTTAGTATCTCCTCAGACATATCTCATGACAAAAGGGACATGAGGAGCCCTACCTTACAAATGGTTGCTCTTCACGGTAATTCTCAGCTCGCAACCATGCTGCTGTCTTGAATCAGGAGTTTCAACAATCAGCATGATCATCAGTAAGAATCAATACTTTCTTCAGGTTCAGAAGCTTGTACCAAAAATCCTACTGGCACCCTTGGAAAAAGTTTATTTCATGAATGTGACATAAAAACAACATCTGATCTCAAGGACAGATGAAAATGGAACCTTACCATCAGTATTTGCGACAGAATCAACATGTGCAATACATAGATATTCAGCAAAGAGGTTCAGTCAGATCCAACAATTGGAGTTTCACTCCAAGATTGGAGTAACACAAACAACTATCTGAGGATTTGCAATTCTGTTTTGTACTTCCTGGGAAAGCATTACAAGCATCTTACCCAAAGTTCCTCATCTAGCCTTGCTTCATGCACAACAAAGTCATCATGCAATCCGGTGTTCCATTGCTGCTGAGTACTCTCCACAGAGTCTTCAATCTTTGTGCAACTCATGCTGTCTACGGTGTCAGCTGCACCAACAGTGGTCGTCTTAGCTGTCCGTCCTTCATGGGCTGCTGCTCTCACTTGGCATGATTTTCTGCTCATGATCGCATTCATGCTGTAATTCATAGCCAAAAAAAGATGCAATTTGTCAACTGTCGTTTGAGAAACGTGTGAGAACAATTACAGCAATCTGTGAACAAAAAACCGCAAATGATAGAAGAAAACTTCCTTGAAGACTGCCTGAACAAGTGAGTATATGATTTGGCCTTTCAAACCTATTCATTCTCACAAAACCGAAGCAAGCTTACGCTATGCAGGCATCAAGAGAGGCGCTACCTAGTCTTGGAGGTCGAACGGATCCAGTGTTGCGAAGAGTGCAGCGGCGTGCGCAACGAGCAGGACAACAACGGAAATCGTATTGTGCCCGCCATAGGTACCCCGCTTTGTACCGCTTCACTTACTCCTCGTCTTCTTCGTCTCTTCTGTGCGTGCGTGTGTGCGTCCCTTTTTTCTTGAAGTTTTCTTAAGAAAACTTCTTCGTAAGAACTGTTCTCTTGCGGAATTATTCTCCAAACGGAACGACCTTTACCTGCTTTCCTTGGTTTTTTTCTCGTTTTCTGCTTCCTCTTCAAGCACACGATAGCATTGATATTTACACCGATGTCTTCGTCTTCTTCCTCCCCTCTCGCGTCTGTGGTTTCTTGTCCTTCAAGTGCAGATAAAGCTGCACACGGTTGCTGTTTCCTCTCCTCGGGCGTCCCGACCGTCCGTCCGTCCGTCCTCTTTATTCTTTTTGAGTTTTCTCCTCGAAATTCTGGAACCTACTGGTTCAAGTTTCCTTATTGTTTTTCTTCGGCGGTTTTTGTTGGTCACTCTCATTTCCTTCTGCTTCGACTACTTAGCCCTCGACATTTGCTATTCACGGTTTCTTCGTCTTAGCAGTCATCTTTTTGATCGCTTCATAATTCTTCGCGCACTTCACCGGTTTGTACATTTTCTTTTTCAGCTTTTGCCGTTTTCTTCACATTTCTTCAGATTGTTCAAAGAGAATAGTAGCAACAACACAGTACAAGTATTCAGCAGCCTAAGTATCGTGGGTGGGGGCGTTATCCACAGAGGGACACATCTGACTGGGCAGGGGTAGTACTTTGTGGGCTTGAAGATGGAAGGCCGTGAAGAAGGGCCCAGGCCAGGTCTAGATCCCAATCGCATCATGCATGCCCGACCCTTAGTGCTCACTCTCTGCCTCCATAGTGCAATAAAAGGCCAACATTACCTTGAATTCAAACCTAATGAAGATCATAAGGTACCACCTATATGGAGAGTTCTTATGCCTACTCCTTTCTCAGTGGAAAACATTGAACTACTACTAGGCTCCTATGCCACTAGCAAGGAATGCTTCTTCTTCTAGACAAACAAACAACAAACCAACCAATCAAGATTTTTAATATAAATTGTTATTTCTACATGAGAAGAACACAATGAAGATTTTGGGTGTTTGCTTGTGACAAAAATGAAAAAGTGCAAAAGAAAAAATCATGGAAGACACATTATCTGATGGGGGTGTAGACCAAGGTTTTTCTTCAATTGCCCAAGATGGGCTGAATTTTTCCCAAAGAAAAAAATAGAGTAAACAGAATTTTTTCCATAAGCAGTAGATGGAATGAACTTGAGTGGAGATCTCGATCTCTCTCTCTCTCTCTCTCTCTCTCCATTGTAAAACTCTCTGTGTGCTTTGTTGTATTTGGTGTGTGTTGGGTGGCACCTGATCTGCTGAAGAGTTGTTGGTTTTGTGTAGTAGAATTGTGGTAGGTTTGGATCAAGTTCAGACTTTTTGAATGCTTTTTGATTGCAACAATGCAAGTGAGTGTGGCAGCTCGGTCAATTTCAACCCTAGGTGATTGATTTGATCCAACTTTTTCTTGGGTTCTTTTCTTAAGCATTTTTTTTAGAGGCATGGCAATGGAAATCTCTCTGACAAATAGCTAATTCTTTGAAAGTTGCAGAGATTTTCTTAATTTTCTGTCTGGGTTGATTTTGCGAAGTTGGTGGATCTGGATTGTGTTGAGAAGGGTTCGAAACAATTGACACTTGAAATGGTGAGAGAAGTGATTTTTGCGTTGAATTTTGGGTGTTGCAGGTATAATGGCTATGATGGGCTCAGGTTCATACAAAGGTGGATCCAGGTATGACAACACAAGTGTGGTTATAAGTGGGAAAATGCGTACAGCGGAAGAGGCTACAAAAAAGGCCGTTTGGGTATGGACCAAAAACAAGGACGTGATGACTGCCTCTGTGGAAGGTGGCTGGACAACTTTCGTCTTCACTCCGGATACCAAAGAGCTCGCCAACCAATGGACATGTGTGTTTTCTGCCCTACCGATTGCTGCTTTGAAAAACATTATCCACATGTTCGCAGCAGTGATAGAAAGGAGATTAGCTTCATGTTTGTCGATCTTCTTCTCGTGCATAATTAGGAGAAGAAAAGTACCCAAATTCGAGTTTGGGAAGTTTGAAGTTCCACCTCCTTTGTTGCTAGTGGATTTTATCTTGGTGGACAAACTTAGTGTTTTGTGTCTAGTTGGATTTTGCTCCTTTGGTTGACATTCATGGTTGTGGGCTATGGGAATTTGTTGTGTCTTAATGTTAATCTTTGCTTTTGCTATGCAATTTTATGATAATAGGGATCTTGTGGTGCTACTATTCTTTCTAGGATTTAAGGTGTCTGGTAGTCACAAAGAGAATCTCTCAGTTTGCTTGTTTGGCTAGGGGAGACTTGACTTTTACTGTGCAATGGCAAAATCATGAGTTTAGTATGCTTTCACAGATTAAGGGAATCGGGAGTTCCTAATTTATTTCCTGTCTTACTAAGATTGAACCCAGGGGTTGCAGCAATTGCACGCATAAGGCCCTTGTATTTGGAAGGGGGGCAGTTTTTGGACAATGAGAAGAAGAAGGTGGCAGTGCTTGGGCAGGTAGACACTGGCGAGGAGCAACAAAACCTTGCAGCATTGTTGGGACAGGCTGAGGTGGTGGTCATGGATGCCCTGGATTGGCAGGTGTGTATGTGTCTTGAACCCTCATTTTCTTAATCACTGCAGCGGAATTTATTCCAAAACAGGTCTGTTGCTCATTCAAGTTCACCATGTGAGTATGTATTGATATCTTTGGTTGTGATACATAGGACTGCAGGTCATACCTGCAGAAAACATGGTGGCTGCATTTCAAGACAGCAACACAGCTCTTTATGCTACTGCAAGCACTGCCAGTGATGCACAAGTGTATTTGGAAGCACTGGAGATGGGCACAGATGGGGTGGTCTTACATACAGATGACCCTCTGGAGGTTTTTTCACTCAAGGTTTTCTTCATGAAATCCTTTCAGATGCTTTATCTGGTTTTATGTATTTCTGTCCATTGGCTCCCAAATTTTGTATTCTGAACTCTTATGACCATTGCTTGCCATGCACTCAACTATTTGACAACCTTGCAGGCATACCTGGATAAGAGAAGGGAGGCAAACACGGCAGTGAAACTGGTAGAAGCAGTTGTGACACGTGTGGAGGCTGTGGGCATGGGTGATCGTGTCTGTGTGGATCTTTGCAATCTCTTGAGACCTGGCGAGGGCCTTCTGGTATGCTGAATCTCTATGTGCTTAAACTCTATGCTGAATCTCTATGTGCTTAAGTTCCATGTGTTCCAGGCATGTGCTTAAACTTGAACTTGATGTCCAACAGGTTGGATCATTTGCCCGAGCTTTCTTCTTGGTGCACTCAGAGTGTTTGGAGAGCAGTTATGTGGCCAGCCGACCTTTCCGTGTGAATGCAGTAAGTCTTAGCCTTCATGTTTCAAGCCCAGAGCATAAGTATGCAAATGGTTCATTGGTCAATCTCTCTTTGTGTGAAGGAAATATGAGTATCACAGAACTCACCCAAACTAATAGGGCACGTCAAAAATATATAATTTTTGCTATAACTGTTACCCAAATAAAAGGAAAAGGTCTGCTATATTGTAGCAGACCATACTCAACCAAGTCTTCTAAGCTCCCTTAAATCCCAAATGAGATTTGTTCAAACATACAAAGAAAAAGAAATTAGGGTTTATACATAGTCAGTACTTGAGTGAGGAGCTTGTTGATGCATATTCAAAGGTGGAGAGAAGGATTGGAAGAAGAATCTTACTGGAACTGTTCATTCTGACTGGGTTTGCAAGAATGTCATTTTGGAGATTTGAAGTTTGGGAACACTTTTTGTTGAAAATATGTTCATGATATGAACACAAAGGTTGTGATTTCTGCAGGGTCCAGTACATGCATATGTGAGCATGGCAGGTGGACAGACAGCTTATTTAGCAGAGTTGCACACAGGAAGCCAAGTCTTAGTAGTAGATGCTCAAGGGAGATCACGTCCAGTCCTTGTGGGTCGGGTAAAGATTGAATCAAGGCCATTACTGCTTGTTGAAGTGGAGGTGGAGGGACAAAGGCACAGTGTGCTCCTACAAAATGCAGAGACCGTCTGCTTAGTCACTTCAGCAGGTGCTTGCTGCCTGCAACAATGTGACATTTCAAAACAATGATTGCAGAATTTTTTTCCCAGCAGATTAGTTGAGTTAGTTTCAATCATACCCACATTAGCTGTTATCTGGCATTTTTCACAGAGCTGATAAAAGAGTTTGCCTGCAGATACAAATCAAGACACTGGTAACACAATGTCTGTGACCAGCTTAAAGCCAGGCAACACTGTTCTGGTGAGTCTGCAGGCTCAGGCACGGCATACAGGTATTGAGATTCAAGAGTTTATTGTGGAGAAGTAGTTGAATTTGTTCCATATAACTGCATTTATGTACTCCATGTAAGCAAGTGCTTCTATCAGTCTGTTGGGAGTGAACTTGATGGAGAAGAAGTCTCACTGGAAAGCTAACCATAGCATGTTCAATGCATAGGCGGCCTTTGTACAGACCCGAGTTGTAACCAAATCATCCTACAAGAGTTGTAAAGCTTCATATGGTGAATATATGTTGTTGTATACAACATTGGGTTTCTCTTGCCTGCAGTTGTTTCCTGTGAATTGTCAGTCATCACTGCCAAATTGATGACATGTGATGGAACAGTCCATCATTTGACAAATTTGAGTTTCTGGTCTTTGGAAGAGCATGTTGGACATGGTAGGTTCACTATTTCAAAGAAATGCATGTTGGTAAGTTCCATTTAAGTTTCAGTGTTTCCAATATGTGTAGATCTGGCTGAGAATAACCATGTTGCCAGTCAAGGAGAATTGGACTAGCACATTACATGCATTCATGAAAATCTTATGTCTATCTGTTGTGGACACTAAGAACATCGTGTTGCAACCTCAGGAATTGTGTTTTCCTTTGAGATGTTCCCAGTTATTCCTTCTTTCTCTGTTTAACACTTGTAAGCCATGTCCTGACCACAATGATCTATTCCCTTCATGAGAGGAAGTGGACTCGGTTGAAAAATTTAGACAGAGCTACAATTGCTTAGAACTTTGAAGACATCATTTAAAGATGCAAGTATCTGAAATAACTTGGGCGCTTCTTGTGAATTGTCTTATGTTTGAAAAAGGATTTCTATAAGCCTTCTCTTATAAGTTTTAATACATGTGGTACAGCCAATCATCCTTTAGTGAAGGTATCAATGTAGGTGTTGGTTCACCGTAGTCACTTGTGTGCAAACTTTAGACACCCCCATCAAACTTTTCATGGGGTCAAAGTGTTGCCTTGCCCAGCACCCATGTGGTTTTGCTATAGGGTTGGACAAATGTTGGTGGCAGTGCTATTTAAAAATATATTAAAACCCTATTGCAGTAAGCTGGTTGGGATTAGGTTATTGCTAACTATGATGTTTTGCATAGCAGTGATGAGGTGCTAGCTCCAATACTAGAGAGGACATTAAACACCCCATGACAAGCTTTGACAAAGCATTGGTTTTGCAAACAACATGATTTCACACAATTTTGCAACACTTTGTCTTACTAAGCACAAATTTATTTTGTATGTTCTCTTGTTGATTGCCAAGCTTGAACCCACAACTTCAACAAGGGAATAGGACCTAGTACCCACCAACAACTTACTTCCAACCATTTGTAATAGCATGACCTTGTATTAGTTAATTTTTTTTTTTAAGACATTAATGGAACCATCCAGTGGAACCACTCAAGGCATGACACTAACATTTGAACATAGTTCATTAGGGGGTATTTTGCATCTTTCCAATTTTAGTGACTTATAGCAAAACCAAAAAATAATAATGTATTTGTTTTACAAAGAAAAACATGATGTGTTCATACATGCAAAACATAGTTCAACACATAGAATTGCACAAAACACTAATTTGACCCTTGTGAAGTTCAATGCGAAGAATAAACGATCCTACACTTATGACTACCAAATGAGTTTGTTGGATGCATAAAACTATGAATCAATGCAAGTAGTTACAAATGTGCAAACCATATTTCCTAGTTAACATTTTCTCCCCATTCCTACATACTATTATCTCATAGCCACATTTCAATTCCACCATTGTGTATTGTTGCCTTGTCACCAACCTACCTATTTTCATTATAGCTTTCCAATACTCATAGAATTGAGTATCAACTAAAAACAAATATAGTATTGGATTTGAAAAATAATTCAAAAGATTTTTTTAATATCTTATTTTTTATGTGCTACATCCTAGTGTGATTTTTGGTTTGTACAAGGTAGGTACATATGCTTTCCATTCAAGACATTTCCATGTCATCTAATTCTTTACATTTCCAACCCCAACCCACATATTTGTTGACTCTTATAACATGTTACTTTACCCTCAATGCATTTGTAATTCTTAATTTTTTAAATATTAAAAATCAAGGTTGAACTAATGTTGGGAGGATATCATGATGAAAATATGTAGTGATGCACTCTCAACTTTTCAAAAGGCTCAAATGTGAGCCCAAGTAGAAAGCAGCGGAAAAGGAGGAGTTGGATCACGCTCCCTAGCTCACAACCCTTTGAGGGGTAGAGGGGCGGGTTGGAGCTCCGGGATGGGACTAGGAAGAGTTGACAAGCTTTAGTCACTCACATGGGCCTACACACAACCCACACAAAGTGGTTAGTGCAAAGTTGGAGCACCCTTGGTGCTAGGACGAGCCACGAGCAACACGGACACACAAGACTCACCACGGCCCGGACCTTGGGGGAAGCCACCACCTTCCCCCTTATAGTATACTCTGCAGCTCTCCACAGAGGCTACATCCAAATGGCTATTTTTCCCGGGACTCCCGAGTGGGAGTCCCGAAATTGCGCCAAATGGGACTCCCGAGACTTTGGAGCCCCATAACTTTGCGAGTAGACCTCGGATCGCAATGCGGTCTAAAGCAAAGTTGTAGATCTCGTCGAGACCTTTCCAACGGTATGTCGCACGTTCTC
>Ga0116227_10008306_pt1 | contig 19686 bp, 12 predicted proteins | sample S1TSphgellanicum_FD_89693 | JGI IMG/M metagenome (GOLD analysis project Ga0116227, IMG submission 89693) | Host-associated microbial communities from peat moss isolated from Minnesota, USA - S1T2_Fb - Sphagnum magellanicum MG | ecosystem: Host-associated > Plants > Peat moss > Unclassified... | reverse complement strand
TGCGAAAAAAATAAAAAATTTTGATTCTTTTTTTTTTTTTTTTTTTTTTTAATTTTTTTTTGGGTATTATAAGAACTAGTTTTTTTTTTTTTTTTTTCCACTTTTGTGGTTTGGAACGTTTGGCGAAAGGGGTGGGGGGTGGTTCAAAGCAAAGGGTTCCCAAGTTCCCCATATCCCCCCCCTCCCCCAACCCCCTCTCCAAAGAGTTCCCAAGTTCCTTATATGTTCCCCCAAAGAGTTCTCAATAGCACCTCTCTTTTATCCCATATGCTTTGGCAAATGTTGTCATGGGGAGGACCTCTATACTTCAAAATGGAACCTTCTATTGCAGGGAGCCTCCATAGTTTCAATTTTTTTGAGTGATGGGCCAATCAACCAAGTTAATATTATAACCCTTGTCTTCTAGAGAGGGTTAAAAAGGGAGTTTGCCTCTAATGGTGCAAAGGTTTTTTTTTTAATCAAATAAATTAATGGGCCCATATGGACTTTATTATGAGGAGGATTGGGCTTATTTAGCCATATTTAGATAATAGGTTCTAGTACGTCGCCAGATTTCTTTTTCATTTTTAAATTTTTTTTCCTCTCTAACCTATAGCCAGATTTGGCTAAGCAAAAACACTGAAACTGCAAAGTCCTCGAAGGCTGCGCGACACATGCTTTTCCACGGCAGCCAGATTCTGACGCAGAAAATCGCGACACGTGGTGAGATCTGGAGCTTAAAATAGATCTCTTGCCACCGGCTGAACCACTAGCGTTTTCCAACTGGAATTGGGACTCGCGAGATTCAACTACGTGGCCGAACTTAGGCCTCATAATCAGGATATCGTTGCCAGCAAGGCAGCCAGCGTGGTGGTGGTCGGCGCGGGGTAATTACGATCTCACTAACTTACTTCTTATTACCCTCTCCCCCACTCCCGGACTTTACCTAGTTTTTTACTTTTACTAGTTTACTACTTTTGTTATTATTTGTTTGTGTCTACCCAGTGCCCCCCCCCACACTCATGTTTACCTTTTATCATTTTCATTGGATTTGTATTTCCTTTTTTATATATTAATATTTTAAAAATATTTTAAAGAAATATTTTTAAAACTTAACTGAAATTCCAGTGACTTAGGAACTGGTTTATAGGGGGTTCTTTGCAAAAAGTTTCATATGTCGTTTCTACACTAATGTTCTAATTGTATGGTCATCCTTGGACAATTCTATGCAGAATGTAGTCATTAGTTACAACCACTTATTAACTGATTTTTTATGATTTCTACAATTTTTGTGAACATGTGAAAAGAACATTTGTGCTTGCTCTTACAATTTTCTATGTTGTTTTTTTTCCTAGGTGATTTTCTATTTCTAGTAGGAAGGAGCAAGCAATAAGGAAAGGCATCCTCATTTTTTCATCAAAGTGTTTCTTGAAGAAGGAAGCCAACCCTTCATTACCTTCTTCTTCTTCTTTGCGAGTGTCTTTCTTTCTTTTTCACTTTATTTTTTTGTGTCTCGTTGTGTTTCAAATGATCTTTGTGGATTCACGTTTGCAGTGATAAGCATAACAAGATCCAACAACGCATTTTCTTCTCATCATGGAAGGTATGTGTTCTAATATATTTTTATTTTTTCAATCTCTTCCTCTTTCTTTTCCTTCAAACCCTAAAACTACAATGCAAGCCCATTGCTCATTTGCAAGAGAAAACATTTTACCCAACAATGTTAGCTCTCTATGTGGATTTTGACCATGTTCTTATTCTTATTAAACTTGTTATTCTTGAGTATGAAATTGTTGATCGGTTGTTCACATGAAATCTGTTAAATGTTGGGGCTTGGCAAGTATGTGAATATTTGTAAAAGTTTCATCTATTACACACAAGGAGCAGTCAAAGGTATCTATAACAAAAAGGGCAATTGGATGATTCTCCTAGTGGTAGCCAGAATCACATCTTCAATAAACACATGTTGTGATTTTCTCTCTTTTTTTGTTAGGGTTCAATCTTTACCTATTTGTTCCACAAATGAATGGCCATAAAAATTTGTTTTGATTATGTTTTTATTGGCTGCCAAAATCTGGAATTAGCTAATATTAAGTTTTTTGGAGGAAATGAAACTTGAAAAGATGTTAAACTTTCATGAAATTATACAAAGTTGGACTTGAGATAAGGAAAAAAATGTTGATATTGAATCTACCCAAAAATAAATAAATAATTAGTTGTCCAATTTATATGGATTCAATTAAATTGGAGACTTTAATTCTTTCTGGTCATACTTTTTGTGAAATTTGTATTTTAAGTGTTATTAATGTACAAAATAGATGTCCTATATGTCGGGTGAAATTTAGATTGTTACAGATGTCCATCGTATTTACATATAATTTAACATTGAATGAAAAATTATTGAAGATGGGTGTTCTTAGAATGGCAATGGCAATAATGTGCACAATTTTATGTGTGTGTATGCTTTTTTTTTTTGTTCTACACTTATCAATATCTCATGACAAGGGATTTGGAATTGGAAGCTTATGATGGTAGTAGTGTTTACCTTCATGATTCTTGGCATTTACCTTTTCTACAAGTCCACACCTAAGCAACAAGCTATTGGGCTTGAAAAGTAAATAGGCTAGCTACATGCATAGAAATCACTTATGAGCGTTTTTGTTAGTTGACCATCAAAAAAAAAGTTTGTTAGCATTGCATTTGTGTATTGCCCTTCTCTCAAATCTCATAATTTCATACTTCTGTATAGGTCAACAATACAATGCCACTACTTCTAATTAGCCATTGCTTTGGAACTTTTTTTTCTTACATTGTTTACACAACTTAGAAGGGCATCTATATTTGAAAGCAACTGATGTTGGTGTAAACCTCGTAGGCAAGGTGGAGAAAGGAATTCCTAAAGATGATCCAAGAAATTATGTAGTAATTGTTTACATGGTAAACCTACACTTTATAGATTGAAGTAGTAGTCAATAGATTTACTTCATTGTTCTTTCTATTTACTATCTACTACAACCACTTTATCATGTCATGTATTTTATTAAAATCCAAATTGGTTATAAAATTGTTTCATTCTAGTATTTCTTCTAACTATTTCAAATTTTGTTGTGGACTACAATGTTGTTGACTAATGAATGGTCTTAACATTTGAAGAAAGAAAATGAACTAAGTCAAATGAGATTGTGTTTTAGGATTCAATTAGATGGGATATATTATGTGAATTGAAATCATGTCTATTGGAGAAGTTTTTCTTACAGTTTGTGTTTTTGTGTTTTTAGTACTAACTCTTGAAACATGTTTGTCACTCATACATTTTGTCTAGATCAAGGTTTGAAGAACAAAGTGAATCAACATTTAGTAGCACTAAGTGAAGCTACTATTGTTTTTCCATGTAATGTTCGACAAATGCATCTAGCCTCATCCTATTCCCCTTTATCATCCATTCATTTGATTTATTGTTTTGTCCAATTGGAATTACATCTATCAAAGGCACATGTGATCCAAGCTCAAAGTTGATGTTTTAGGACCCAATGGTTATTTTGTAGAAGGGATATTCAATCACCCTCTTCTTAACAATGCTATAATTTAGGGGAGTAAGTTTTCTAAGTTTGTGGAAATTTCCCACTAAATTGAGTAATATGATTATGTAATTAGAACTATGGAAATCAACTTTCAATTAGAATACATAGGTGCAGCAAAGTTGATGATGGATTAGACTGTAATTCCTTTATATCAAACTACCTCCTATCAAAAATAGGATGCACATACTCTCTAGGTAAGTTTAAATGTGTGCCAAACATACCGATGACAAATGTGGATCCACTTTGGAAAAACAATCTATAAGCCACAAAGAACATGAGACATGTGTGGTTTGTTAGGAACAAAAATCAACAATGGGTCCATCAAAATCTTAAGTTATTTTGACAACAAATTTTGTCAACTATGAAGTCAATTAAGTGGCTTCTATACATCGAGCAGGCACCATCAGCTTGGTTTCATTTTGCTCTATGCGGCTTGGTTGGTATCATCACTGCTTACTACTTTGTATAGATATCACAATATCACATGAAAAATAAAAATATGAGCCAATGTGTATGCTGGCTTTTACGAGCACAACTAAACATGGAACCAACATTGTTGTTAATGAGTACTAAAATTTGTCAACTCAATCCTTCATGCAAGCTACCAAAATATTTTGATAACTCAATCTTATATATGTTGGAAAATTCACAATATTGTATAACCAACTGATGATGATGATGAGCATTAGAACTTTGTCTATTGTTTTTCATTTTCACCAATTCATGGATCCTACTACATTCATGTTGCATTTTGTTGTATTTTGTTCCTACCCCCTTTTTTTGTAAAGTTTATTAAAAAAAAGTTCTTCTCTATTGTTCTCTCTTCGTGTTTTTTTGTTTCAAGTTTTGCTATGTTGGTTATTGTGTATCAACTATGGGGAATTTAAAACAAACCAACTTTGTTGGTTTCTTTTCTATTGTTCTCTCCTTGTATTTTATTTTTTCAAGTTTTATTGTGTTGGGGTTTTTGTGTAAGTATCTGCATGGTATTTTGAAATAAACCCAAAGTGTGTTGTTCTTGAAGGTCAGACTTGCAACATTGATCTCTCTTTATTTGTAGTTTAATTGTGTGTAATAACAAGTGGGACAAGACAAGATTCCAATCGAATCAAAACCTGAAGGGAAAAATAAATCTTTGAAGTCAAGAAGGTGACTTGCTTTGCAACAATGGTAAGTGGATAATGGGAGGAATCTCATGGTTGTATAGGTTGCAAATGTTGTTAATTCTAATTTCATTTTTTCAATAGTTGACTAACTTCATAGTGTAATTGGGTCATACCCAATTGTCAAATTCAAGAATGCAATTTCATATTTAATTCCTTTTAATTTTTTATTCACAATTGTGAAAATGTTCATTCAACCATAGATCTCCAAATGAAAAGGAAATAGTAATATACCATAACAACAAATATTATTTTCAATGTGGTTTTCATTCTATATTCTATCATGCAAGTTGGACAACCCAAACCTTTCTCCAATGGTGCTCAAATCATTGGTTGATTCATCTTCTATACTAAATAATTGCATTTTAAAAACAAATCATGATGGAAAACATAACACCCCAAAATTATAAGAAAAATGGTCAAACAAATTTTCACATGTCCTTATTTTCTTAAATTTATTTGGCCTAAACCCTGCAAAGACTTCAATTTAACATGGGACATTAGTGCCTTGCTTTTTTTTATAAACATTGTCTACAATTGGTGTCAAAGTTTCTTAGTAAAAAATCAACATAATATATATAACAATTTGTGATCAATCATGTTCAAAAGCCTTAATATCAATTTTCTATCTTAGCCAAAATAACATAAACACTGGGTGTTTAAATAACTTTGATATTTTCTTTATATGTATATAATTAGATGTATAAATTCTTTTAAGAATTTCATCTATAACCCACTCCTTTTTATTGAATATTCTCTAACCTACAATACACATATACAACACATAAAGTTTCAAATGATAATAATAATAATAATTTTTTTTAAAATCATTGTATTGAAACAAACTTTTGTAATTAAATTGTACCTCCAATCAAATCTACCAATTTTTCAAGCAATACTATTTGGTTTCTTTCACCATCGTACATTTTGCTAAAAAAATCATATGCTACTTGCATTGTTTTGATTGTTACAATGTTGAAAAAATGTTTGACACTACACAAATTTATGAATTTTTTCATTATAACATCTTGCATGAACCTTCCATAATTACAATGTCAGTCAATACAAATAAAATACAAGCAAATGTGATTAATGATATCAACAAAAAAAGAGAAAAATATATAACATAATAAAAAGAAGAAAAAGAATACATTACCATTATATTCATGGTATTTAATATTGCATTTTTTCTAGCAACAATGAAAACTTCATTAGGCTAGGCACATAAATCAAGCCAAAAATATTCAAAGGAACATGAAAGCCTACTACAAACTTCTGAATTTTGCATATTTTTTATGGTCAATTTCTTCCAATTTTATGATTTTGCCCAACCAATCACTAAATCCTTCATATTGATGATAGGAATAAACACAATCATATTACTAGTATTCCTCATTCATTAATGAAAAGGATTTGTAGTAATTATTCGAATCCTTAATTTTGATTCCCCACTTAAAAATACAATCCATTTTGCATGTTATTGTTAGCATCATGTCACTCTTTTGGTTTGTTTGTGTTATTTGCATACCCAATTTATGTTTAATGTATAAATTTAGATTGTGACTTATTTGTAAATGTTTGGACCTAAAAACTCCAAAGTTAACTTTGTATATAAATGTATAGTGAAATAAACGAGCTAATCTATACACAAGTTTTGTAAAAAATTTGGGTTACTTTCCAATCTTCACCTAACATTGTCATAATAACAACTATGCACTTTCAAAATCTATTCAAAGGTACTATAGATAATATAGCCTAATAACATGTTATATGTTATAGGTTTTCTATGTAGACTTTTGTGATGTTTTTAAATTTTAGATGCATAATTCTTGAAACCTTAAAGAATGATGTATAACAATTATTGAACCATTTTTGACTTGTATGAAGAACCATTGGTTCTATCTTTCTTTTATTAATTTTTTTTTTTCCAATTTTAATAGTAGTTCCATGCTTAAATGGAACTTAAAATGCAATTCTAAATCTATTTATTCAAAAAATCAAACACCTAATTCTGATTTCAGTTCTTATTCTTAAAATTAGACTAGGTTCCAATTTGGAATTAGGTATATACATGATAGCTCTCAACACTAGAAATAAGCTCCCATACGTATGATATTAAAAATTAATAAGAAGTGTACCCCATAAGTTTTTCAGTTTAATCCAACATGTGCAATTTGGTTGAATTCCCATGTTCAAAATTAAGCATTTTAGTACCATAAATTACATTTCCCATTTTGGCATAAATTAAAATTATTTTATTATGTGCCATTTCTTTAATCCAAAATTAGCTTCCCAAAATGTTGAAAATTGTATGCCCTCGAAAAGTATTTATTTGCTGATTTCTTTTCCCCCTGAAATGTTAATTATTTTTTGAGAGTTCAGACGATTTAACAATATTGTGTCCATATGATTACACCAAATTTTTTTCATGCGTCTTAAGGAATTGCATAATAAATAATTGTTTTACATTGCTCTGATTCTTTACAATGTAAAAATAAATAAAATTGATACGAGTTCACTTGCGATCACTCAGTGCATCTTGTGTTGGACATTTGGTCAATTTCACAACCATGCATAATATCAAATGAATTTTAAAAATTATTTATTTTTAAAATAAAATGTTTAGGTCTCACATTTCATTCTTTCCTTATTATACATATCATTCGTGAGTACATCTTTTGCACACCTTGTATTGAAACAAATATAATCATAAATTACTTGAGCGGGCAACATTATTTTTCCTTTGAAAAAATGTGTTCCTTTTCAAATTTAAAATCTTGGTTAGTTAGTATGAATTACAATACCAATTAAAAAAATTTGTGTGAAGGAAAATTAAACATTTATTGGAATATTTTATGTATTGAACTTTTTTTTGAAAAAACTAATTAATTAATCAAAAGAGACATGTTGAACCTACTAGTAGACTAGGGATATTAATCTATACAAAACATGAAGCTTCTTCCTGTTTTTGGTTTTAGGAAAATAAAAATTTGAGAAGGGCTATACACCCACCCACAATGCCCATTTAATTTCATTTAAAGCATTCCTATGCATAAATAAACGAGTTCATTTTTTAATTTTTTTGTCACATGGCATAAATTTTTAACCCCCTTACCTTGCAAAAGTTTTTGTGAATTGAAGTTGTAATTTGCCATAGTTTTGTGATTGGCCAATATTTAGTTGCAGAAATAAAATTTAAATATATGAGTATGCTTTTAAAAAATGTTTTTTAAAGGAATGCATTACACAAGATTGTAATGTGATTGTGCATTACACTTATGTATAATACACTAGCACTGAAAAGGCGGGTGATATGGTTTGTAATGGGTAGATAATTAACAAAGGGAAAAAAAAGGCCATGTGATTTATGTCAAAGGTTTTGCACTTTGTAACGAACAAAAGAAATAAATAAAATTGGGGATTGTGGAATTGCATTATTGTTTTTTTTTTCAATTTTGTGATGTAACCACATTGACAACCTTCCATATGAGGATTTGGCTAGTTTTGGCTTACCCAAGGAGTTGGCAAAGTTGCATATCCATCCATGTTGAATTGCAACCTATCCATATATACAACTACCCCATCAACCAATAAAAATATCCTTTTTTCAAACATACAATTGTTTTCATCCATATGATAATCACATTCAAAACAACAAATAACTTCAATTTCACATACAAAATATATAAAACCTTTTGCCATTTGTTTTTCTTGCAATAATGTATGGTTGCCACATTGCACCCTGTAATTATTTGACATGGAAGAAAATATTGTACTTGAAGATTGTCTTTTTCAAGAATAAAATAAAAGATTAATTTCTCTTTCAAAAGATTGTGGAAAACACATAGAGAAAATTTTAAAACCCTAATTATTATTTTTTAGGCTAAAACACACACACACACACATATATTTCATCATTTACTTTGACCTTTTGTGATTTCATCAAAGTTTATTAACTTTGAGAAAAAAAAATTGATCATATGTCCAAGGATTCTAAAGATCATTTGCTAGGTTTGTCCAACCTTTACATCTTACATTTGGTAAATTGCTTTTGGTTCAGTATGTTGTCCTAGGTTTAACATACCATTTGGTTACAATTTTTGGCATTTACTTTTGATTTCTATGTAAATAGACCTAACACATAAAATCTTTTTCTTACAAGACCCAAGCATGACCCTAGCTTAGACTATGCATCAAGCAAGGAAACTTCAAGAATATTTTATGTCTTTAACAAGAAAAATGTTGATACTTGTTGTTGACACCAAAGTAGTGTTACTTATTTATTCCATAAGCAATTTTCAAGTTGCCTACATACATACAAGGTTTATTTAGCAACAACAATTTTTCCTTTCTACACACTTATCCATGTTGGCATTAAGGGTTAGTCCCTTAATTGCAACTTTTTCTTTTCTTTCTTGACATATGTTGAAACATCCTACAAACAAATCTTGCTTCACTTGGTCCCATCCCATTAAAACCACAAACATTTTGTTAGTGGGAAAATGAAGAAAACCATGTTTCTTAAGCAAGCCTAACTTGTTATCAATGTCATATAAGATGCAAAAAATACCCAAAACATTTTACATAAGTATGTATTATGGAATAAGTGCTCAAACGAAAGTATTGCTCCAAAGAATAAAACATTGATTTTTGTTGCAATACCTTTTTGACATACTTTTAAAAAAATTGCCATAGCTACACAAGAAAGCAACTACACTTTAACTTTGCCCTCAAACTTACGTAGTTTTGTGCCGAATTATTATTTCCTCTCAATGCCTTGCAACTTATACTTTGCAACCTATTTGTGCACTATGTTATCCAACACCGATTTTTGGAAAGGTGGAACTTCATTGGTAGGTAATTTGCATATTTCTTTTTGGAGAGTTTAGCCTTATTTATGCTTTCAAAACATTTGTTGCTCCTATTTTTCTTGAGCCTTGTGGTAGTAGTAAAATTAATGTCTACCTTCATTTTATTTGTCCATAATTCTTTTTGAACTATTATGATGTCATCATTCTATTCAAATTATATAATATATATGACTGGTTCTTAAAAAACCTAGCCACTTCCCTATTTCTCTCTTCCCAAAATTTAACCTCATGCCACCACCTTCAAGTTTTATCTTGAGTCTCAAGCATTCATTGTCTTGAGTTTCTAGTCATCCAAGTTTATACTAGATAGATCAGTTTTGATGGACCATGAGTGGATGGAAACTTTCTTCATCTCACTAATTCTATATGTTCTTTTTGGGCAATAACGTATCCAACCCTTTTAAGTGTTTTTCTTGATGGGAAATTACCAAATTCTTGTCTCTAAAATTTGAAGACCATGCTTCCATATTTTTCTTTTTCTCTTTCTCATGTAGAATTTCTATTAGGTGTATGGGTAGCCCATTAAATGTTTGTATTATTAAAAATTCAATGAAAATATCATTTAGTGTGATCTTTTGAAAGGAATAAATAAAATATTATGGTGGACATATGATGTGTCCATATTTGTGTACACTAGATGTTTAATATTTCATAGTGTATTTTTTGGGCCTTAATATATACCATTTGGTATATGTTGTCAAGTGTATCCACTTCCCTCCTCTATTAAAGAGGGAATTTTATGCTTTGTTGTTGGCCATGTTTTGAGAGAAAGAGAGATGCACAAGCTCAATTACAGAGAAAACTAAAAATGTCTAAATGAAAGGCTCAACAACAAAGAATATTGTACAAATATAGACTATTAAAAGTAACAATTACCAACTTGGAAATGTAGGTTTATGCACTAATGGACTTGTTTATTTTTCATACTTGCAACAACAATAGCTGGGAAAAAAACATGATTATCCTCCATATTATCATCACGTAGTGGCAAAATGTTGAACAACAAATGGATTCAAAATTGCCTTATCAAAATAATTAGATTATGGGACAAATTGGTATCAATATTTTCTTAATAAGATGTAGAACTAATTTGTATTACACATGGAAAGAGTTGGACCTTGACTTGCATGGTTATACTCAATAATACCATTCTTCATTTAAGACGTTTGGATTTTCTCAAAATTCAATGGCATGAACTCATTACACCAAAATGTGGAATCCATGACTACGACATTTTGTGACTACGTCTTCACCCTAGTCATGTAAGACATGTCTTTTATGACTATTAGACTTTTCTACCAAAAATATGACTACAACATTAAGTTATTGACTATAGGCATGAATAATCAAGATTAAATAATTCAAAATTTCCTAATTATCATTATTTTATAATATAATATAATAAATATTTTATTTAAATTATATATATAATATACACATGAGCCATCATTCCATCAAAATGTGTCTTAGTTCATTCTAAGTTTCACTAAATTTTGAATGAATTTGAACATTTTTACTATGGTGAAATTGGTAAACCCCAATGAATGGGAACTAGTTGTTATGAACAATGAATTGATCCATTAGTACCTAATGAAACAAGGCTATTTTCCAATGAAATACAAATTTAGTAAGCCATTTCATTTGCTCATTAATTAACTAGGTAGCATGAAAATAAAATAAATTTAAACTATTTAATATCTAATATGTTATTTAATATTATTGATAATTTCATGATTTTCAACTTATGAATTATTGACACGTGTCACTACTTATATTAGGTTAAAACTTAGCCTAGGTATATAAGCCATGTAATCAACCTAAGTAGGCATTTGCTTTAAGAAACTACATAGTAAAATATTCAATCAACTTATCATTGTTGAGCATAAACACACTATTTGTGAAATTTGATCCCTTGACCTCTAAAATGGAAGCAAACACCCTTACCATCAAACCATCACACTTATTGTGATAATGTGTTACATTGCATTTTATTTATCAAATACTTCGTTTAGACATCACAAAAACATAAACTTTGAAAATTCATATTTTATTAAGATTTTGTCCAAATGAAATGATTAAAGTTTAATCTAATTTTTTTCTTCAATAATGTACATAATTACATTTATATCCCTTTGAAAATGTATCATTTGAACAATTTTTTTTTGAATATCACATTTCAATGACCATTCTTTTGAAAAGGAAAATGTTTAATAAATGGATTATTTTTTACTAACTACCTATGTTAGGCTACTTTCAATTATTCTAGAGTTATTTTTCATTTTTAAAAGTAATTTCACCCTACATTATTTATGATTATTTATGGCTATTTTCATTTTTTAAAAGTTTTTTTAGTTATTTCACCTTAGGTTACTTTTTATTATTTTAAGTTATTTCACCTTAAGCTACTTTCGACTATTGTAAGTTATTTTTGATTATTTTATGTTATTTTAAACTATTATAAGTTATTTCACATTAGGTTATTTACAACTATTATAAGGTATTTATTATTATTTTAAGTTCTTTCATTTTATGTTATTTTTGACTATGTGAGGCTATTGTTGATTACTTTTGGCTATTGAAGGTTATTTCACCTTATGCTATTATTGGTTATTCTAGGTTATATTACCATAAGCTATTTGTGGTTATTCTATTGGTGGCTATTGTTGGTTATTTTATTGGTGGTTATTGTTGATTATTTTATTGGTGCCTATATATTGTAGTGATGGCTATTAGTTTGGTGGTTGTTGTTAATTATTTTATTAGTGGCTATGACCAAAAATATAACTAATGGCCTTTGGGATGAATCTGTATGCACTATAATCATGGTAGTCATAAATGGTTTTTTATGACTGTATATGTAATCATATTTTCCACATTTTGGCTTAATGACTGATCTTAAAGACCCAAAAGTTGGATGATTCCTTAGTTGGTTTCAAAGATTTTAAAAACAAATGCACCATGATATATTCATGTTGTCATCTGATCAATTCACCATGTCACATTTAATCTATATAAAGGAAACACATTTTCAATAAATGCATTCAAAGATACATGATGTGGGTAAAAGATTCAAGGGACTTAAGTTCCTAAATAGCTTCAAGTAGGAACATATAAAATTGGGACAAAGTCCAGCATGAACACCATAACACAGTAAATAAGAATGATCATAAATAAGGAAATATTGATAATTAACAAGTTACCATGTGATACAAAAGTTTAGCTTCCATGGCGAATTGGTCATTTCAAACCATCTTTGTTGTTGAGTTCATACATTAAACTATGAATGTTTATGCGCCATATTTAAATATGTTTTTTATCAACACAAAATCTAAAGGTCTACAACATGTTTTCATAAATAGCAACCATTGGATTTTAGTCCAAATACATGTAAACACACTAAGAATGAAAAAAATTACCAAATGATACCATACAATTATTAACTAAAATAATTAATGTCGAACATTTGTTATATACATATGCAAATGTCACAAAATAGTTCATCTTGTGGGTTTTTTACAATAGCATATGCAATCGATACAACATTCGGCCTCAACCCAAAACTATTTATTTACATTGTTTTAGAAATGTGATTGCATTTCCACAACAACATAAACAATAAGAACACATATCCATCCCCCAAACACATAACCACATAGTTGAATGTCATTGGTAGTGCGCAACAATGTGGAGCCCAAGTATTGTTACTCTCACAAGCCAAAACATTTTGTAGGGAATAAATACCAAGTCGATCAATTAAATTTCAATTGTTTTTTTAAGTGTGGAGAGAGATTTAATTTTTTGAATTTATAATTTGATACAACAATAAAGATAATTAGAAAGTAAAGTTGAGATGTTATTCACAAACATCCATTTTAATTTTTTTATATATAATTTAATAATTCTACAAATGTAATGAGAAAAAGGTTGAATTTTCTTTCTTTTGAATCCAAAATAGGTTGAAGCTTGGACTCAAAAGATGGGAACACCAATAGATTTTTAATAGAACCAAAAAATAATATAAACATTATGACATTGAATTAGAGTTGTGATTACAATATTCCAAACATAATGGTGAATTATATAAAACCTTTTATATTGCAAAAAAAATATTTAAAATATAATAAATGAATATTTGCATTCAACTACTACCCAACATGCCTACACATTGGGATTCATCTACCAAATAGTGGTGAATATAAGTGTAAAATACACAAGGTCCAATATTTAAATTGATTTTATTTAATCCTTAACATAATTACATTTCAAACCACATCAACTTTATACATAACAATTCATATTCCTTAACATAAGATTAATGATGTAATTAAACCAATTTGCACAAGAGAAAAATCAAACGAGATGGATAATAGTGGAATAGATCTTCAAAATAAGTGAAATATCAAATCATTTGTCTCCCCCCTCCTATTTCTAAAGTTTTTAAGTCAAAGTCGTTAATCATTTGAACTAGATCCAAATTATTAAGCATTTATATTGTTATGCTTGAAGATCTTCAATTTTTGTCCGTAAGGTGCAAGCTTCTTCCAAGGTTAATGTGTTATAAACACAAGTGAATGTGAAGACCTTGCTTAAAAGCAAGGCTCAACAATGTCCTCGTCAACCTTAATCTATCAAGGTAACAATCTTATGAAACAAATTTCGTTGTGTGTTAACTCTTGATTTTATTTTTTTGTATTCTATAACTAAGATTGCTTTGGAGATCTTTCTTTTATCCATTATGAGCTTGGTACCCTAAGGATTAGAATTTGAGTTTGGACTTGCAAATAAAGAAATTCGAAAAACAACAAAAGGAGTCAAAATTTAATAAGCTTAAATTGGGTTTGAAAAATTACATGGATTATTGTCAAATGAATCTTTGCAAAACTATATCTACATATTCTCCATACCAAAGTTATCAATATAGACCGAATGACTATGTAATGTAATAATATTTTTGTGTATCAAGCCACAATTTTGAACATAGAATATGAAAAAATACATCAATTTGAAATTTAAAACATTTGAATATTATTATAAATTATCATAAACTTTATGCTCTTTATTGATACAAAACAAACCATCAACAAAATGAATCCACATATAACACAAATTGCAAATATGTAACAATTGTCGAAAGACAAATCACTTTATAATTTATTATAATACAAACACACACACACACACACAAAATCGCAACATGGAGCTCAAAAATCCAAGAACACAATGAAAGTTATTGTTATATATTAACATAATTATAACTTGCAACACACAATGAAAACACATGTGTTCATGACACAATGAACTAAGTTATTGTTTCGCATGGTTTGCACATGAATCCTATTCAAAAGTAAATAAAATTTCAAACAAATACCATAATAACATAGTTGAATAACAACAATATTTAAAACAAAGAAAGTACAAAAGCTTGCAATCTCACCATTTATAAAGTTTTTATTTTATCAAATATTATAAGGTTTTAAAATTTGAATCCAACTCCATGCATGGTTTAATTGATGGCACATGACAACAAATTTACATGTTCAATTTGTAATGATGTTTTAACCAAAAATGATTTAATTGAAAATATTTAAAATTTTATTTGACACATATAAGATGCACTTATAAAATCAATAATTGTTGTGTCAAATGCATGGGAGGGGTTGCATGGATTTGTGAAAAGGAGAGTGTGGGCCTTTATACCCTAACTTCTACAAGTGCGTGCACATTATAAAACTAAATCACTTCATTTTTATTCACTTTTACACCCCTACATTCATTGGCTATGTATCAAAAAAAATGTTAAGGTCAAAAATTATGTGATTTATGAATTATGATACTTTAAATCGTAAATGTTAATTGTTGAATCTTTGGTATAAGAAAAGGAAATATGGTCAAAGTTCATTTGGGTAAAGAATCACAAATACATTAAATCATGTCATGGAGATTTTTTGCTTCAATTTATTTGAATTTTTCATTACGTAAAAAAAATTCAAACTGTATAAGGCCCATAAGAAAAAGCTTGAAAGATATATTTTACAAGAAAATATTTTCTCTTATTGGAATTGAACATGATTTAATAAAATCACCAAAATATTGAATTTTTAAACACAATTGAATTTTTTAAAAAATTACCCAAAGATGATTTTTTTTGTAAATTATGTTTTTTCAATTGAAAAGATTTAAAATATGAAAGGATCATTTGTTTTATTTGAAAATATATGTAAGATAAAATGCATTTCAAAGTTTATATGTTCATGAAGATTTTGAAATGAACATGTTTATAATTATGTGGTGTGGGAATTAAGGATTTAATATGTGAACATGAAGGTGAAGGTTCAGATTTTGCATGTAGCATTTTATATTTATGACCTATTGTATACATAAAGGCTTAAAGCATTTCCACCCCATAGCATTACATACACTTTTATATTAAATTAGTTAATGTCTGTTGTTCATTCATCCCCACCCATAAACATGAAAATTTTCAATATATATAGTTTTAGAGACTAATTAAAAATTTCCACCTTAATTAATCATTATCGCTAACCAATCCATAATAGTGAATTTATTTTAAAGGTGTTTTTGGCATCCCAATATCATAGCCTTATTTAGTGCATAGTACAAAGATTCACAACATTCTATTACATAATTTAATATAAAAATGTGTTTATTATTATGGGGTGGAGATGTTTTTAGGCTACATATAACATATGAAAACCATTGTTTATGATTAATTTATATACCTCTAACCTAACTACCTATTAATGAATATTTTTATCATGATTTTTTCAAAAATTTAAATACCATTTTGTTGGGCAATTCTCATTTTTGGTGAAAATTGTTGGTTCTAGTTTTTTACATAAGGTTGTAAAAAATGGCCCAATTTTTTCCAAAAAGAAATTTTGGTTTGTGAAAACCAACCAGAATATTAGGATTATTAGGTTTTTTTTAATAAATTAATTTTCAAAGGTGTTGATTTTTACAAATGTAAGAATTGTCAATTATCTTGATTGGTTTTCATAAACTAGTTATCAAATGTTAGTAAAATTTTTGCTAGTAAATGTTTTCCATAAAATATTAATCCCTAATCCTTAACCATTATGAAACCTTTAATAAATATATGATCCCTAATCCATACCCTTTTGAATTTTTATTTATTTATTAATCATGCCTTACCTATTTTGAGTTTGGTAAAAACCTCACACAAATTTTGTAGTGTACATGGATAGCACATTATATCTTGTAATATTTCCTTTGCCTTTAAGGAAGGCATTTTGTTTATATGACGAGCTTACAAAAAACATAAAACCTTGATATTCCCATTTCTTTTCCTTAATTTGCTTCTTTTAGTTACATCTGCCTTCAATGCATTATGCCCTACCATTGGTATGACTCTTATATTATTCATACAAATTTGTTTTTATTTAATTGTTGTTGTAAGCTTGTTTTTCATTTATTGTTGTTAATGTGAGCTTTACCCTACATTAAACCCTTGAAGTATATGTGGCTTAAGAGTTGGATTTGAATTAAGCCTTTTCAGGATTTAGGTCTTGCAATTTTAAAAAATTAAAACTATAACTAATTCTCAAGGTTCAATTTTCACTTAAGTGAAAACTACATTTTAGTTATCAAATTGGGCATCACATAATGTGATATTCATTGGTTTTCACCATGAGAATGAAGTAGGTACTCAAGGGTTTTTGTGATACTTTCCCAACACTAGTACATGCCTACCTAGATGACATACTTACCTAGCTACTTTTGACCTGCCTATATATGACAAAACATTTTTTGGGGGAAAAAATAAATTAACAATACTTTTTTGGGACAATTTTTTGAAAAAATAATTACAAATTATACAACTAATATGTAACCCACAACATCATCGACAAAAAAATCATGGCATAATTTTGTTTTAATGACTAGTCAAAACATCCACAATTAGATTAGTAAAAAATCACTAGTCAAGTTGGCAATGTCAAAATGATGATTTGGTCAAATTGACTATTGTTTAAACATTTTGGCCAATTTTTCAAGTTAAAGAAAATGTGAAATTTGTTCTAGTGTTTGTCATAATAAATATTGGTCAACTACAAAAGTCACTCATAGGTTTATGATAGACGATTAATGATATATGATCTTAATTCATCAAACAACATTTGTGTTAATAAGAACTTAACTTTGTTTTAATATGCCATATACAATTGAGAACTTAAAATTAGTAGAAGCATTTATATTAAATTTGTGTATAATAACAATCTTTTTGAAAACATTCATACTCATCTAATATATAATGTTGATTATGTTGACCGATATTCACAATATTCAAAAGGATGACAATTTTTTTTATTTTTCTAAGTGAAAAATGAATATACAAAAATGAGATGTAATTAATATATATATATGTCCAAAAATAATTTCACCCTCTTCACTTTTTGTGTCTCATTCAACATATTGGCTAGATGAAAGATGTCATTTAAAAATATTCAAACCATCTTGCCAAAATCAAAAGAGAGTTGGACCCAATTTAATTCCATTTTAAAAAAAATTATATATTTGTTTATTGGCTTGCACCGTGTGTCATATGTATTCTTCACCTATGCACACACTTACGAAAAATCATAAATGTTTATACGCATATATCATATATTAGTGTATAAGTATGTACCATTGACCCAAGTGCAAACTTGTTATCCAACTACTTTTTCCTTGCATTGATGGAAATGATAATAATGAAATGTGCATGAAATATTTGAAGAAAAATGGTAATATAATTGAAAATGGCCTAAGTAATGTAGGTCAGCCCCATGTTTTACCTAAATGTAACTTTCATTCTTGCATAGTTTGTCAGGAATATGTTTAATTACCAAACACTACTAAATCATAATGGAGTTTTAAAATCATTGGATTTGCAAACATCAAGCAATTTATTTACACATTGGTTTTTGGGTTATTTATTTAAATTCTCAAACATGGGCTGATCTTTAGCTTTGAAAATATCGTCACCTTGAAATTCATATATAGTTTGTTATTTTAATTATTTTCAATTTTTATTTTTATTTTTTACAAAACAAATGCATATGTTATTATGCAATTCAAAATACATATGCATTATCTATTTGATTACATTATCAATGTAGTTTTGAACCCATGATGTATTGGAGCTTTTCAAATGTTATAAACCCAAATAACAATGTGTACATTTGCAAATTTGTTGGATAATACAAGGATGTTAAAGAGACAATTTCAATTAGTAATTTATAGTAATTATATATATATGAAAATTACTGAAAATAGTTTTAATAATAATAATAATAATTCTTACCAAAAAAATTACAAATCATCAAAATTGATTATTAAAAAAATCTATGCAAGCATCAAAATTGTTTATGAAACTATATTTTTCTAACAATTTTAAGGTCAAATCAACTATGATTGAGAGGTATGATATGACAATGGAATTTTTTTCCAAAGGCTACAAAATGGATATTTGAAACATTCAATTTTGTAGCATAAATATATAAAATGTTTGTACAAATGTATTATTAAATTGTGGTTATTACATACATTATTGTATCAAATTTCAGCATTAGATTATAATCCTTATGGTACATTTTATTTTTTTTTCAAATTTTATGTTGTATATTCGTGGATTTGATAGTCCCAAATCCACGCTAAATGAGGGTTGTTGATTATGCAAATAAATAAAATCGTAAAAAAAAAAGTACTTTGGGGTTGTTTTTCATTAGGCAACTTTGTCTTCCAAAAATGAAAGAATACCTTGAAAATAAAGCAAGTGTACTAAGGATTAGTTACCTTCATGGTAATTTGTTCGCATGTATTGCAAACTATCCTAGTCGAGACCAATTGCCATTCAACCTATGGACTTCTATTCACCTTTGTTGTTGCCTTCCATTGTTCTAACTACCACCAAACTAAAATTAACAATGAAAGAAAGAAAAGAAAAAAAAAAAAAAAAAAAAAAAAAATAAAAGTCAAAAAAAAAAAAAAAAAAAAAAAAAAAAAAAAAAAAAAAAAAAAAAAAAAAAAACAAAAATACACAATAAAAAACCAACTTCAACAAAAAAAAACAAC
>Ga0116227_10008305_pt1 | contig 19688 bp, 14 predicted proteins | sample S1TSphgellanicum_FD_89693 | JGI IMG/M metagenome (GOLD analysis project Ga0116227, IMG submission 89693) | Host-associated microbial communities from peat moss isolated from Minnesota, USA - S1T2_Fb - Sphagnum magellanicum MG | ecosystem: Host-associated > Plants > Peat moss > Unclassified... | reverse complement strand
TGATGCGATGAGTGCTAAAACCCCCCCCCCCACCCCCCAATTATTGTCAACAACTTTATATATGTATTTTGTGAAAAAATAGGGCATCTTGAAAGTAAATAATTATTTAAAAAACCCCATTGTCATCTATGATGATAGGTTATTTGAAGGAAGTTAATTAAGGTGTTTGAAATTGAATTTTAGTTTATTTCAAAAATTCATTGTCATCAATGACAATAGGCAGTTTAAAGATGTTTAAAACATTCAAAACCCATTGTTGTCAACAACACTAATTAAATTTGACAAAAATGTGGCACCCTCAAAACAAAAATGAAAAAAAATTCCCCATTGTTGTCCACAATGTTTAAAAATAGGTTTGAAGGAAGTTGTGGCACCTTTGGAGAAAGAAAAAAAAAACCCATTGTCACCAATGACACTAGGTCAGTTTACCCCCAAAAACAAAAAATAATAATTGTTTTTTAAATTTTAAAATAACAACCATGGGGTGAATGTCAGCATGATAATAGTAATATAATTAAGACATATTGAAAATAATGACATTTTAAACCATAGCCATCAAATACACTTATAATGGAATTTTACATTATATTATCAACAAATGTTATATCATATAAAATTAAATTGGATTCCATGAAGCTCTATTTAATTAAAATTAAGGGAAATAAATTTTCGTTGATAAAAACTTAATGATAAAATAAAACATCCATCCCTAATTTTGATGGAAATTTTATTTTATTAAAAAATGTAAATTTAATTAATTCTAAAAATTTAGACATTAGATGAATGAAAAAATCATCCATCCATAATGAGGACAAATGTTTACATTCATTCCCATGTTTGCTTCTAGATTTACTTGTATAACATTCATTTTTTGGGTTTTACTTGCATGTGTATAGGGGAAAAGGCATTTTACCATCCCAAGTTCCAACTTTAAATTCATGCAACATCTTGCCTCCTAGACCAATTAATTCATCTTCAAAATGGCTCTAGGGACCTATAGCTTAAATCAAACTTTGGTTTGACTTTAAATCCTAAATGGCCATGCATTTGCTCTTGATTGAAATGCTTTTAGTTTGCTACCCACTTAACACCTTGATTCTTGTTGTTTATGGTTCATTGGGTAATTAACATGGGTCTAGGGATATGTAGCTTAGATGCCACCTTGATTATGATCCAAAACCCTTACATGGGTTATTACTTCAACTTCAATAAAAGTGTACAAGTTTGCAACTCACTTAACAATTTGACCATGACCCAATCTAATTACTTGAACATTTGAAGGAACTTCAACAAGTCTACATCAATTTACAGCACACTTGGCAACTTGATAATGATATTGAAAGACCATATAGCTAATCATTTAAACTTCAATAAGTCTACACCAATTTGCATTTCACTTAGTAATTTGATTATAGCCTTGGAAGATTAAATGGGTTGTTAAATTTGAACTCCAATATCATATATGGAAAGTCTATAGCTCTAATATATTTGATTATGATCTTAGATGTATTTTGGATATGTGGGAACTTAGATTTGAGCATTAAGCATGTTTGATAGGTGTATAGATTTTTATAACTTTAATTTGAATAGTTCTTTATGTTGTTATTTAATCATTTGATTTGAACAAGGCTTGGGCAATTTGTAGTTCATTTATCAAATTCTTTTATGACATAATGAGATCTTACATCTATGTTTTTATGGTGGAATCCATTTGGGTAAATCTACAACTCTCAATTGGGGGGGGAAGTGTCCTAATGATGTATCTTATGCTTATGTGGTCTTGAATTTAAGTTCTTATACTAAACTTTGAGGACTTGTTTTGGGGTCCAAAGAGTAATTGTATGAAATCCAATGACCAAATATAGAACAATTAGACAAGAATTCCAATGATTACTTTTGATGGATTCTAAAATATGGATTGGGGATCCACTAACTTATTTTGCCAATCTAGGGATTATTTTGAAAATGTATATATATCTTTGTGTAAGGGTTTGAGTGTTCATGGTTGTTCATATGGTTGGAAAGATGGCAAACCTCATGGCAACCACAAAGGTCATGGAATGTGAAATTTGGAATGAAGCACAACAATATGAATATGTGGTTTTGCACAAGATGAAAACATTTCAAAAAGAGAAATCACCTAGGTAGATAATATAATATGTTTGTCTTAACACAATGGCTACTTCGTACAATGTACATTTTGCAACACGTAACACAAGTAAGAAACGAGTTACTCAACTAATCCTTAATGCAATGTGGAAAAGTGTATGTTAATTACTAAAAATAACATCCAAATTTAGGGTTTACATATGAAGGTAACATTGAAGGATTGTTTAACAACACCTTGAAGGAATTGAAAACATGAAACTTTAACGAAAAGGGGTCAAAGAAAGCCACATTCCAATGTGATGATATGTTGGAATGCCTCAAAGCTATTGATGGTCATGTTTTTTAAAAAAAATTGAAAAGATGTCAAAATGTGGTGGATAAGATACCCATTTCTAAAGCAATAATTCTTAGCTCTAATTTTGTTGACCTTAAAGGTTTTCCCAATACATCTATAAATTCTAAAAGGTCTTTAAGTGATGTTGAGCGGTTTATGACCAAGGTGGAGATGCTCCATAGCCTATCCAAAAGCATGGCAACAATGGCATCTTGTTTTGCCTCTGCCTTCAAAATATGGGATGCATTCCTAATAAGCACGGTGGAAATCAACAATGAACAAAAAAAGAAAATCAATATCAATAACTTAAAGGTGGTTAAATATTAAAATGTTATATTAGAATAGGAGTTTAGATAAGAGGTTAAGACAATTTTGAACCTATAATTAAAAGCTTCCTACCAGTCATGTACAACTAGATCAAGATTTTGGTCCCCAACCACCTCATATGTGAAGGCCATATGTTTTTTGTGTAGGAAGTTAGTGAAGATTGTAGCTTGGAAAAAATGTGATTACTTGGGTTTTGTTGAATCAAACCTCTCCATGAAGTGTTTCCACTTTCTTTTTAGCCCACAAATGCCCATATTAAAGGTAGAAATATTTTAGCCTAACATTTAGTTTAGTGGTAGATATTATTTACAATCTCTTAATTTACTAAAAGATGAAGCTACTTGGGTTAGTTAGTTTCTTGTGGATGAGGGATTAGGTTTTGCTTCGTCTAATCAATTAAGAGTTTTTGGGGAAAGATTAAGATAAGGGCCTATTTTCTAGGGGAATTAGAAGGAGAACTTAGGAGGAGGAGGATCATTCTCAAGGTAGTATGGTAGGAGGAGAAATGGAGATATTGGGAAGATTGATGGATAACCATGTTGTATTTCAATATATAAGGAATATATGGAATGAAGGTTGTGGACTTTGAAAATGTACTTCTATATTTAAAAAAATTTACCTTGATTTATTGGATGCATGAATGTAAGTTCAATTTTCCATAACATATTGCAATTCATTGTGTTTTTTATATTACCTTTTCCTTAATTTCACTTTAAATGGCTTTTTGAAGTTTTTGGAACATGATGATGGCAACAACAAAAGGTAGTCAAAGCTACAACATAATTTAATTACTAGAAGGCAATGTGTGTAAGGAGGAAGATAACATGAAAAAAATGGTACATCGTAATTCAAAAGTCTTTTTCTAGGACTTGAAGGCACAAGCTTCCAATCACCTAAACTATTGGAAAGTTCTTTTTGTAAGTTATATGTTTGAAAGCATATTACCTTCCAAGAGTAGTTTCTTTTCTTTTGTTGATGATTTTTTTTTTTAAATTTAAAATTTACCCAACTACCTTCTTTGGTAGCTAGGTTTGCAATTATATATTTGGCAACCACATCGCAAATCCTATTTCAAAAATATTTTGATATAATAACCTGAGGATTTAAAAATAATTAAATTAGATTTTGGAGGAGGAGTTGATAGCAAGTAATTGAGAAAGGACAACATGGGACATGTTGTTTATTATGACAATAATTATGGGTGTTTTGACTTCCATTAACAATGCAAAAAGGCCCATGGAAGACCAAAAGGTAGATATTGCCTATTGGTACTATTCTAAATAAAAGGGGGATTGGTCCCAAGTGGAAAGGAAAATGAAGGTCATGTTTTTAAAACCATAAGAAGATCAAAACTAAAACAAAAGGAAAGTAACATGTGTCTTTATTGACTAAAGATTTGCTACCAAGCTATTTTCAAAGGTTGTCATAGACGATAATGGAACAAAATTAGTCAAAAACACGAAAGATGCAAGATGATGATTCCAATGGGAAGGTGTTAAATACCTAGGAGGGCAATCATAGGGTGATTCAAGGTAGAGCTCAAGGGGAAACCGAAAACCTATAGTTCACCCATGCACTTGTAGTGGTGACCATTATGGAGGCACCATTAGTAACTACCTTTGAATTGGAGGCTGTAAATCTAGATTAAAATATAAAAGGAGACAAACCATAAGGCAGTTTGAACAACTAAGGATAATATCCAATGAAAGGAATTCACATGTACCAAAGTTACCTTCTCTTGAACCTCTAGATAGGGGTAGGGTGGTTGTCTACCTTTATAAGGAAAAAATAATAACATCAAAATTATTTCATACTACCTAGCTTATGGGAAATGCTTGGGATGAAATGGGAGATGATCCCTACTATCCACCCATTAGAGAAGAGTACCTTGGTTAGGCTCCATAATCTTGATGTAAACTATGTGAAGAGGTAGGGCACCAAAGTGGTAGGATGTCACTATTAGCCTTCCATTTTGGATGATAAAAAGGTGCCAACAACCACACGTCCAACCAATGGTTCAGGTGAAGACATGGAATTGAACCATCTTAAAGTTATAAAGAAGAAAGAGGGAGGGAAAATAGAACCACCCAACCTACACGAAATTGATAAGAAACCAAAAGTTAAGAACGGACTTCAAGAGGTAAGCCCCCTTACTTTTTCAATACCATGGAATTGCCTACCATCAACAAGTGCATACCTTGGGTGGGTACCCCCAATGTATGGAATGGGACAACCCATGTATCAAAGAATGGTGGGAGGGCAAACTCAAATTCCTCACCCACGATACTACCATCAAGAAATAATATTGATGTTATCATGATGGATAAGGTGGCATTCAACAAAATTGGAAAGGATACACAAGGAGAAATCTTGTATTTTTCCACTACCCAAATTCATTAGGTTTTTAGTGAAATAGAACAAAATTGGCTAATATGCAATTTGTATGGTTTTGATAAAAAAGGACTAGTTAGTTAGGACATTTTTAGTGAAATATTTATCAGTCTTGTTGGATAGTCACATGTTGCACCAAATAATTTTTAATTTTAAAACTATGCCATGGATATATGAGGTCCCAAGTTAATATGACATGAAATATTGTGTCACGTCATACCAAAAAATCATTTTTTTCCCCCAAATCATGGAGTCACAAATTGCATTTTTATCATGGGATGTTGTGACAAAATTACATGATGTGAAAAGAATTTAAAGTTTTTTTTTGTTTTTTTTCTTGATTTTGTCAACAAAAAGGTTTTCACACAACTTGTCATGATGTTACACGTTTGTAAATTACATTTGTATGAAGTATGTTAATGCACACATCCCATCAAAGATTGAATCCAAGACCTCATGGAAACACATTAATGCCTTAACCACCAAACCACTTCAAGATTTTATTAACCAAAAAAAAAAGTTTAAATTTATTGTGTTTGACATGAAATTATTTAGGAAATTCAAACTTTAACATGCGTTTTCTTTTTCAAAGTTACAAATGAAAAGATCTTGAAGCTTATTCAATAGTGTATTAAAAATTTAAAGGGTAAAAAATAACTTGAAATTGCATGTCATGAATAGGTCTAAAAATATTTTTTTGTTTAAATTGGCCTAAAATCTTTGTAAATTTAATGTTAATTCAAAAATGCATTCATTAAGTCTTTTACAATTTTATTTTCATTACATAAAATATGTCCAATTTTTATCAAGTTATAAATTTTTATTTTCCCCAATATGATTAGGGTAAAATTTATTTATTTATTTTTGTGATGTTGCTAAATTGGTAATCATCCAAAAAGATTGTCAAATTTGGTATAAACAAGTAGTGTAGTTATAAAATTGTTTAAATCCTTCAATATTATGGTTACTTATTGTATTTTATTGTAAAATATTGATAATATGCATTTAAAATTTTACAAAAAAAGTCTTACAATTTTTAAAAAAAAATGTTGTTCCCCCTTAAATTGGTAAAAATTAGCCACAAGAAGAAACATTAATTAAGTAGTCAATATAACCATATAATTATAAAAACCATTTTTTTTAGTAAAATGAATCATACATTAATACAAATGATTAATTACATAATTCTGAAAACAAGTCGCAATAAATTATTTTATTTTATTAATGTGTAAAAATATATAAATTACATTTGTTTAAAAAAATAGTAGAAACAATTGAATTTGTTGAAATTTTGGGTTTCAATAGTTGGATCCCCCCCTTCCCCTTTTCCACAAACAACATGTTTTTTTGGTTTTGAACTTTCGTAAATTTTAAATTTTTATTGGGAAAAAATGAAACAAATCGTGAAAATTCAAAAAACATTTAAACAACAAAAAAACTATAAAAAAAAGTAGTAATCACAAATTTCAAAGAAAAAAGGTTACTATTAATGAATAAATTATTTAAAGTAATTACAATAATTGAAAAAATAAACACATAAATAATCATAACATCAAATTTATTTTTAAAATTTAAAATTTAAAATTTGAAATCATTATAAATTTTATCTAATTTTTTTGAACATTTAAAATAAATATTAATGATGTAGTTTTTTTTGTCATGAATTTCCATCATTTTGCACATATAAAAAAAGGCCATCAACATCAACAAAAGATTTTATTTTATTTTTTAAAATAAAATTTAAATGATATAATTCTACAGTGGGTTTTAAGACTTGTAACCAAAATATATAAATATTTTAACAAATTTGTACTTCCATATATGGCTTGTAAGCAAAACATGGTTAAGTTTTTTTATGGATGATCTTGAAGAAGATTACAAATTTGAAAAAATAAAAATATTGAAAAATAATTAATTCCATTATTATTATCATCATTTATCATTCATTTTTTATTTTATTTTTTTAATGAAAAATTAAATTCGTTTCCAAATATTTAAACATAAATATGTAACAAAACAAACTTAATTTTTTTGATAAACCAGGTTTAAAATATAAAATATCTCTAATTTTTCATAATAATAATAATAAATTAATTAATAATTTTAAATTTAAAAAAATTATCATTTTTTTAACATGGAATGTTTTTCATACACTAAGAGAAAAATGGGGAAAATTTTAGGGATTTTTTGGGGGGTTTTTTTTGTGTGACATCATGAACATTCATAATAATAAAATTTTCCATGATGCCTTAAGCAAACTAGGGGAAAAACATACATTCTAATTTACATATGTGAAAAAATAATAATTTAAAGGTTTACATGCATCCTAAACTTTACATGCATGAACATTTTCACTTAATCAATAACCCACTCAAATATAAATGTGAAACTTTCTAAGTGTTTATACATCCATTTCAAAATTATGGTGAGTGCAAAATGCAACTCATGAGTAGTGGATTTAACAACACTCAAAATGAATTCAGTATTGTAAAAGAAGGGTGCAGTTCATTAACCTAAATCACTGTGGGACCTTAAAAGTGAAATAAGTTCATTGCATTTTATTGATTTCACCTTGGTGAAAGTTATTTGATTATAATATCATTATGTAAATATCATGTTTCATTATTAGTTAACATAATTCATTATTATAATTTATTGTAGGTTTATTTTATGTTTTTTAAAATATTTTATATATGCTACTTTAAGATATATACCCCATATTATTTAAAGCTACTTTAATTATTCTAAATTATACCTTATGTTATTATATGTTATTATAGGCTATTATAAATTATTGCACCTTAAACTATTATAGTTATTTAACCTTAAATTATTTTAATTAGCTTATTATAAACTTTTAAATTATTTAAAATTAAATTATTCAACTAACCTTAGGATATACTTTAAGTTATTTTATTTTAAATTAATGTATGTTATTTCAAATTATTCAAAGTTATTCAACTTTATGTTATTATAAATTATTTAATCCTAAATATAATAATTTAAAATAATTTAAAATAATTTAAAATATAATATAATGACCTAAAGTAAAATAACTTAGATTAAAAAATAATAACCTATGAATATAATTTTAAATACCTTATAACATAATAACTATCAATAGCATTGATATTATAACATAAAATATTCAACAATAATTTATAATAAAATAATCACCAATAACCATTAATAAAATAACCATTAATAGTCATCAATAACCATTAATAAAATAACCATTAATAGTCATCAATAATCATTAATAAAATAGTCATTAATAGCCACCAATATCCACCAATATCCCTAATATAATAGCCATTAAGAGAATAACCACCAATGACCATTAATAGAATAAACATTAATATCCACTAATAGCCACCAATATAATATGTACCAATAGCCATTAATAACCACCAATAATCCCAATAAAAAACAACCAATGGCCATATATTAAAATTGTTTAAGGTTGCCAAAAATAATCTAAGGTGAAATAATTTATAATAGACAAAAATAATTTAAGATGAAATAGCCTATAATAACTTAAAATTACCAATAATAGCCTCACCTAATCGAAAATAACCTAAGATGAAATAACTTTAAATAGCCAAAATTAACTTATAATAGCTACAAATAGCCTAAAATGAAATAATTTACAATGGCCAAAAATAACTTATAATAGCAAAAAATAATTTAAGGTGAAATAAATTAAAATAACCAAAAGTAACTTAGAATAACGAAAAATAGCATAAGGTGAAATAACCAAAAGTAATTAAAAATAATCGTAAATAACCATGAATAATGTAGGGTGAAATAATTTAAATTAATGAAAAAGAACCATATAATAATTGAAAGTAGCTTAGCATAGGTAGTATTATTATAGTAACAAAAATCATATCCATTTATTATTATTTTTAATTCAAAAAATTAATCATTGAAATGTTATTGAATAATGATATTCAATTTTACATTATTGAATTTTTTTTAAAAATTAACTCGAATCATTTCATTTGAACAAAATCTCAATAAGATATGAGTTTTCAAAGTTTATGGTTTTGTAATGTTTAAAATGAAATATTTGATAAATAAAATGTAATATAACATATTATCACAACAAATGAGGTGGCTTGATGGTAGGGGTGTTTGCTTCCATTCTAAAAGTCAAGGGATCAAGTTTCATAAGTGGTGTTGTGTGTGGTCAACAATGGTAAGTTGACCGAATATTCCCCTTAAAGTTCCCTAAAATATGTGCTTAGGTTGATTACGTGGCCTACCTACATAGGTTAGGTTTTTAACCTAGCTTAGGTAATGACACGTGTTAGTAAATCATAGGCTAAAAATAATAATATTATCAATAATATTATATATTAAATATTTTAATTTTAATTTATTTGCATGCTAGCTAGTTAATTAATTAGCAAATGAATGGCTTGGTAAATTTGTATTTCATTTGAAAGTAACCTTGTTTCACTAAGTACTAGTGAAACAATTCATTGTCCATGGCAACCAATCCCCATTCACTAGGGGGTTAACTAATTTCACCAAGTAAAAATGTCCAAATTCACTCAAAATCTAGTGAAACCTATAATGAACTAGGACACATTTTGGTGTACTGATTATTCAACTCATATGCAAATGTTAATAATTCAAAAGATGCCAAAAAATTTACTAGCCCATTCAGGTATAAATGTGAGGCATTAAGTCGGTATGTGCGTTTTAATATATTTAATAAGTGCAATATGCAACATTTGAATAATGGTTTCAATACGCTCAAAGTGGATGATTTGACTCATGTAAAGATGTTGATAGTTCAATAAATTTGAAATGTTTTGCTAAACCATTCAAGTATAATTACAAAATATTTAATTCCATGTGTTTTGGTATATTATAATAAATGCAAGAAGTAATTTGTGAGTAATGGTTTTTAACATATTAAAAATGATAATAACTTTGATAATTGAAAAGATCACAAATTCATTCCAAAATAATTGTGAGATTGAAAATTATTACATGTGCTTTAATAAATTATGGTAAGTGTAAAATGTAACTTTTAAATAATGTTTTTAACATGTTAAAAGTTGATGGTTCAACTCATGTACCATGTTAAAAGTTGAAAAAATGTCAAAAAAATCACCAACCCATTATAATGCATTGTGTAAATAATAAAGTTAAAGGTTACCTCAATTTTCATGTCAATAATTTAAAATTATTAAAAAATTAAATAAGGAAAAAATTATATTCATAAGTGAACAACATAGTGAAAATAATAACTATGAACAATATTGACTATTAACAAGTGCAACAAGCCATTTATAAACTTAAAATGGCCAAATGTAGTTGAAATGTAGTCAAATTAAACAATAGACACAATGTGTGGGGTGAAAAAGGATAAGATTTCTTCTTGTGATAAGTGACAAAATGGTGGGATCAAAGGAGCATACCTTTAAAAAATTTAAACATGGAGTGCTTTTAAAAAAATAACACAATAGATACTTGTTTACAAGGGGTAGGGAAGGGAACTGTCGACAAATCCATCTAGTTCATCATCAAATTCAAATGATGGAAGGGATGATAAAAGAGGCCCACCTCCACTCCCACCATTTCCTTTTGGTTGGATTAGAGTTCTACCTGGTTGGAATATGTATTTCCCTTAACATTTGGCCTTACCACCTTTAATGACATATGCCCACATTCCAAATGGTGGGAGGAAGTTATTGAATTATGCAAAGTACTATAAAAATTTAAATCCAAATGTGCATGTCCTTGTATTTTGAGAAGCCATCAAGGTGAATGGAGCCATTAAAGAATGTACAAAAATTGTGTATTTTTAATGGATGTTGCGAGATTCAACATCAACTTAGGGAGACAATTTTGTGAATAACCATCTAGATTATACCTTTAACGAGTTTGTTCAAACGATTTGCAAACAACATTATAAGGTGCAAACAAATGGACAAGTTTACATGAATTTGTGTAATGTCAAACAAATTTTGGATGACTAGGTGGAGGAATATTACAAATGGATCTTAATTTTGGTGAACTTCCTCCAACATCTAACAACTAACCATCTACTAAATGTTTTTTTTAGGGTTAGTGTATTGCCCTACCTTTAGGTGGCTATTATCGACATGAAATGAAACACATTGATCTAACATTTCAAAGCATTTGTCATTTGTGAGGAAAGTTCCATGAATGCTAACAAGAATAGGGTCATATTGGATGTGCAACCAATGGTGAAAGGTGAAAATTGGAAAGTAAAAAAATCTTCTATTACCACAATAGGCTAGGAGAAAAGGAATGTCAATATTGTAAAAAATCAAATAATTTAGAAGACAACTTTTTTTTTTGGTGGAATTTAAATAATCTAAAAAACAAACTAAAAGAAATACATGAAGTTGTCAATTAAGTTTTAGCCCAATTGCCAAAACATAGCACATGGAGAAAAAGGAAGGTAATAGGTGGAACTACTTTTAGTAATATTTTTACTTGTTATACTTGTGGAATACTAGGGCATTCAACAATAAACTAGCCATGGAAAAAAAAAAATCAAGAAATGGTGAGGAAAAAAACACAAGACCACAAACTAGTTCTTGGTGCAAATGACAAAAAAATAGAAGACTCTACTATCAACATGGTTTTGGTAGTTACAACATGAAACAAAGTCTTGAGGAGGTAACTTTTAAGGAAAAGGACCACAATATTGGCAAGATGAGGAGGATTTTAGACAATTGATGGCATATATTGTCAAAGAACCATAGAAGGGAAAAAAACCAATGGAGGTACCCCACTAGTAGAAAAGCCCCCTTTTTGCAACTATGTCTCCAATTACATTTCAACTACAAAACATAGTTGAAAGGAACAAGTGTAGTTGCAAAATATTTTTTGCAACTAGGAAATTTGTTTTTCAATAACAAACAAAAAAAGTTGAAAATTATAAGTCGAAAATGACATTCTAATTGAAAATGTTAGCCATGTGTCAACACCATAACAATAACCACTACTTACCATTTCAATTCCAAATCACATACCACTATAGTTGAAAATGGTTGTAACTACTCTCGATTAGTGGATGAACTTCACCCAACTGATTTGGCATGATGTCAACCAAAAAACTTGTATTAAACATAAACATTAATATTAACATATATTTCAAATTTTCTTTATATTTTATTTTGAAATATTTTAATTTTATCATAATTTTAAATAAATTCTAATATATTATATGTATAAAATTGAAATTGCCTACTAGTTGTCTAGCCGAGTTGAGAGAAATAGTTGCAACAAAGTTTTAAACAAGATTGAATTTCATCCATCCTCTAATACATTTTATCATCCATATATACATGTGTGTTGATGTTGTCTCCAAAATAGTTGAACACTAATTAATGTTTTGACTCTATGCCAATGAAAGAACCTTAAATACTAAGAATATTTTTTAAATGGGCCCTTGGTTGAATTATGTTCCACATTGTTTGCCAACATATTAGGGCATTAACTTGAAGGCATTCTTGATGTCGGGAATATTCAGCAAATGACCACCTATTTGAAAAATGCTTTCAACTATATACCAATATAGTAGACAAGTCGACTTAATTTGTAATTGCCATAATTTTATTTGAAACTTAAAAATCCTAGTTGCAACATAGTTGCAAATGTCGTGTAGATGAAAACTTTTGGTTTAAAAAATGGGGTTTTACTAATCTATTACCCCTAAGCCATTTTGGTCAACATAATGGGCAAGCCTACCATTTGCAATAGAACACCTTGAAGTGTTGCCAACAACCACCACATTTGAAATCAAGGAAAAGGTTGGGTGACAAATTTTGGAAAAAAAAATTACTATCACCATTGGACAATTGTTAAAGTTGGCACCAAATTTGAACATTTATTTCAATGTAGCCATTAATCAACAAATTGTCTAGGGTGAAGGTAGTGAGGTGCAAGATGTTGTCATTGTGGCTATAGCATGTGTAGACCATTAAATGACAATATTTGAGGTACATATTGCGGGAAAGAACATGGTGGATGACATTTTATTGGATGGAGGCTCTAGAATGCCATAATGAATGGGCTAAGGTGGTTCAACTAGGACTACTCCCTCCCCAACTAACTCCATTCAACTTGAGGATGGTTGATTTTTCGTACAACAAACCATTAAGGATAATACCCAACATATAAATTAGAATTCATGGTATACCATACATCATTACCTTCACATTCATGGATAATAAAAATGATAGATCCCACCTATTACATGTTGTTGGGACGCCCATGGCTAAAAGATGCAAAGGTAATTCATAACTAAGGCACCAATCCTGTAACATTGCAAGTAACGGTATTGTCAAGACAATTTCAATGTCCAAGTACTTGAATGGTAACATTAAAAAACCACATGCAATAGTCAATCACAATTTTTAAAAAGAGGTGATCAACAAAGAGAAAGCAATTTTGTTGGCATATGAACCAAACCTATTTTCTATTGGATTGATATCACTCCCTAATCCAACAATAATTAAACCACATTTTGTTTAAACACAAACCAAACATAGTACATGTAGATGAAACGCCTACAACAAATAAAGTTAAGACACTCCAAATTGTTGGGTGGACATTACCTTTAGAACAACATGTTAGAAAAATAAACATGGGGATGGTAAATGAACCCAAGTACCTCAAATTAAATGCTGACCTAAAGCAAATAATAGTTGTTATAGTAGAGAATATGTTGAAGGAATTCACGAATGTGTTTGCATGAAGCTACAAGGAATTTTACTTCATATTGTTGAACACAACATTGAAGTTGACACAACTATTCCCCTAGTTCATCAAACGTGCTATTGTATGAACCCTTCTTATGATGCGGTAATCAAACAAAACCTTGACAAATTGTTGACAATTGGATTCATAAAGTTGATAAAAAAAAATCACATGATTATACCCTATTGTGGTGGTGCCTAAGAAAAATGGCAAATTGTGGATTTGTATTGAATTTCAAAAGTTAAATGTCACAACCAAGAAGGATATGTACCCATTACTATTCACAAATGAAGTATTGGATAAGGTTGCAGGACATGAAGTCTATTCATTTTCGGATGGATTTTTGGGCTACCACCAAATTCAAATAACTTTTGATGACTATTAAAAAATGGCCTTCATTATGGATTAAGGGGCCTTTGTGTGGGTGGTGATGCCCTCCATACTCAAGAATGCACCCCCTACCTACCAACAAGCGGTGAGTAGGGCATTCAAGGAGTACTTGGACAATTTCATGAAATTTTTCTTGGATGATTTTACCATCTTTAATGACTTGGCCACCCATTTGCCCAAATTATGACAATGTTTCAAGAAGTGTCGAGAATATGGCATTAGCTTGAACTAGGACAAGTGTACCTTCATGGTTTTAAAAAAAAATGATATTTGGGTTCATCGTTTCCAAGGGAACTATGGGACTAGATAAGAAGGTAGAGGTATTAATAAAGATGTCCATCCCATGGAACCCTCATGATATACAAGTTTTCAATGGGTTGGTTCAGTTCTACCAATGTTTTGTAAAAAAAATTGTCCTCATTATGGCTTCAATCATAAAGGTAATGCACAAGTAAGAAGAGATCATATGGACATGAGAGTGTCAAGAGGCATGGGAGACTATCAAATGTAAGTATGTTGAAGTCCCCATTCCAATTGCCCTTAATTGGGACATAGAATTTCATGTCCATATTGATGTTTTTAACCTAGTGATAAGCGCAATGTGGGCCCAAAACTTGGACGGTAGATATGACTAACCCATCACTTATGTGTTTTGATTGTTGAGTACAACAAAGCGAAACTATATGAAAATGGAACAAGAAGTGTTGACAATGGTCTACACCTTTCACAAATTCAAGCACTACCTTATAGGTAATAAATTCATTTTTTTGTGGATCACATTGCACTGACCTACATGGTCAACAACCCACAACTTTTAAGATGAATAGCTACGTGGTTATTACTATTTTTGGAATATGATTTTACCATCATGTACAAACCAAACAAGACACATTCAAAAGCCAATGCATTGTTTCATCCGCCAAATACTTCAAAATCATTAGGAGTGCCAGACTAGATGATAGATGCACCTTTGTTTGTGATGCAACCGAATTGGTTAATTAAAGTTTAAAATTATTTTATACAAGTGCCTTCCATGACAGATACCCTTTGGAATATTAAAAAAAAGTTGCATTAAAGGCATTGTGCTTCACAATAATGGATAGTAATATGGACTACCTTGAACAAGACATGGTGATGTAGTGTTAACTTAACCTGAAACAATCCATTATAGTCCTCACATAACTGCATAATCCCAAATGGTGGTCATTTTTCTTCAGACATTACTATAAATAAAATATTCGATGTCCATTATTGGTGGCCTACCATTCACAAGGACACTTTACATTTCTACAAATCCTGTGATGAATGCCAAAAGACAAAAAACTTGACCTTTAGTAGTATGGCCAAATTGGTAATAACACTACCATTAAACCCTTTCATGAAATGGGGGTTGGATTTTGTGGGGCCAAACCAATGGGATGTTGCATTAGTAACAAATATATTTTGGTTGTCGTGGACTACACAACCAAATGGGTGGAAGCAATAATTTTTTGAACCAATACAATGATAGTTATTGCCAAGTTCTTGTATGAATGCATTCTAACTAGATCTTGATGCCTTTTGACATTAGTGATGGATCAAGGAATCCACTTCATCAACAACACTATTTCGTACTTGGTAATGATTTTTTATTTTGTCACACCACATTCACAACATATTGCCCTTAAGACAATGGACAAGTGGAATCAACAAATAAGAACATGCATTTGGTTAGTTATAGGTTAAATTATCAATTTAAACTTTTTTTAACCTAGTGGTTGGGATCAAGTTTGAAACAAAACATTGTTAAAATTTATTTGTTGGATCATCTAATGAGATGAAACATCATTAATATTTATTGTTGCATCATGTGTTGACCCCTAAATGAAATTTTCTTTTTAATTTTCCAACTTTCAAATGGTCAATTTTTAATTAAGAACTTTTCAAATGTCTAAAATTAATTAAATATGTTATTAAGGTGATGGGTGCGATGTTAACCAAATTGGTTAACGAAAAGCATAATGATTGGGATGAGCATTTGGGAATAATTTTGTATGTGTATTGCACTACTTTCAAGGTTAGTACAAGTCATGCACCCTTTCAAATGTTCTTTAGTTTCCACCCAATCATGCCAATGGAATATTTCATACCTATTGTCACCTAGGATGATAATACCACCAAGGATGTTGTTGGGGTTTTAATAAGTCACATTTCTAAGCTTGAAAAACTTGAAAAATTATGATTGGAAGTTGCTGACAAGGGTGCAAACAATGGAAGAGAACTTTGTGGTCTTAGAACCACCACTATCCCAAGTCATTTAAATTCAAAGACTATGTTTTGTGGTTCCCAAAGGGGCAAAAGGAACATGCATGTAAATACAAAAAAACATTGGTTTAACCCCTACCTTGTGCAATATTGCCTTCCAAACAACATGGTGCTATTAGTTAATGTGGATAATTTCAATCCAAACCCACTCCTAATTAATGCTAACAAACTCAAACCCTATTATCCCTATGACAATAATACAAGTGGAGTGGTATTAAAATTCAAAGGTTGGAAGAAATAGGGGATGGTAAACTTAGATGAATCCTCAACATATTTTGAGGAATAATGTTTTGAAAAAGAAGGCAAAGAGGCCACCCCTACAAAGTTTGATGAAATGGATGAAAATAACCAAGAAGGTGCAGAATTAGGGGCTAAAATGTCAATTATTCCTCCATTAAAAAATTTGGACACAAAATGCAAGGGAAATCAAGATGTACATGAAACAACATAAGGATCTAGTGGGAAAATCAATGAGCCATAACCCTCAAGGACTAGGTAACCATGAGTAGTGTAGATTTAACTTTGGCCCTAAGTTATTTGGGACCTAGAAGGTAAAGTAGACCCAAACCTAGAAGATTGGGGAACATTGGATAATCAAGCCAAATTAGGGGGCTAGTTGCAAAAGATTTAATTTTTTTTTGCAACCAATGGGAAAAGGAGCAATGGAAAGTGGGAATGGGGATGATAAATCCCAATATGTCATCCAGAGGGGGGATGATGTTGGTGACAATTGTAGGCCACCCCTGATTTTTTACAATAGTCCTAAAAATGGGGTATAAAAAACAATCATGAGGTTTGACACAAAAAGGTACCCCTTTGACATTGAAATGTCACCATGTTTCAGGGGAAACAATGCCATAGCCACCCCCACATGGGAAAGAGAAAAAATGAATCTTTTCATTTCAAACAAAATATGGAAGAGGCCTTTTGTTTTCTTCACTTTTGAATTTGAGTTCCAAGTTTCAGAGAAAGAAGGAAAACATTTGAGGGGGAAAGATTTTTTTAAGGAAAAGGGAGGAGGTTATGAAAAAGATCAAGAAAGGTTGGGAAAGAAAGTGGGAGAAAAAATGTTTAGGTAGTGTTGCTAGAACCATGGAAAGAGCAAATGGAATAGGGAGAAAACAATATTAATAGAAGGTAGATCGAGTTTTTGTGGTTGAGGGTAATTATAGACACAAAAAAGGAAAAAAATAACAAGGAAGTGAGGAGGAGAATAGAAATAGAAGAAATATAGCGGAGGGGAAAAAAGAAGATGAAGAAAGATGTAGAAAAAATGAAGAAAATGGCCATGAAAGAAGAAGAGGGGAAGGTAGAGAGGAATTTTTCAACATGAAGGAAGACACCATAGTTGTTTTGCTTTGGAAATTTAACTAGCTAGCTTGGGTGGCATTGATGCGTAGGATGTTGGGAGGAGAGTAGCCAAAAACACAACTAGAGCAAAAAGGTAGGAGGGAGAAAGAGAAGGAAAAGGGGAAGAAGAAGATGGTTACAAAACCTATACAAAGTGCTCCATGCTCCAAGGATGACCCCCATGTGGAAAATAAAGAAGTGGTTCGAGATGGAAAACGACCTTGGGTGGGCCATGCCGATAAGGCTAAATAAGTTATGGAAATAACATTGGGGGCCAATTAGGTCAAATTTAATTTTTGAATTTTTATTGGGAATGAAGATAGTAGATGATGAGAATATCAAGTCCAAAGTCTAGGGAAGGAGTGTGGATATTACAAAGGAAGTAATTTCCAAAAGCTTTTGTTTACTTAAATAGGGTCCTTATACCATATGGTTAGACCTCACTCAATTAAACGTGATACATTTATGTATAGGAACTTGGTGGAGGAGATGACCAAACCCAACAGGGATGGCTAGTTTGTCACAAAGATGAAGGGATGGTACCCCAAGAAAGTAGGGGTGATTATGTAGACAATATAGTTGAAAAACCATCAAACCTATTATAGCAAGACCATGGCCTTACTAATAGCCCAAGTTGAGGTGGGACAATACGTTAATTGGTTTGGAGTAGTCTACTAGTGCTAAAAGTTGAATATGGAAAGGTGGTTGCTTGACGGCAAAAGTCCAACCACCTTAAAGATTGTTCAGGTGGTGGATTTTCTATTGTAGCCTTGGTTCCCACAGGAAGGACATAACCAACTAGGCTAGTACATAAACATGAACATGATGACAATGAATAAACCTTTGACGTACCACCTGCCCTTGCATCACAAACTTAACATCTCATGATTCAGAAATGGAAATTGTGCAATATTCATTCATATATAATTTGTACATTTTACATATTGATATCATGCCTTGAAATCACTATGGAAACATGGATTTATAAGAAGATGCAAAATTCATGTGACATTCGTTCATTCATAGATTTTTACTTCATCTATCAACACATTTATCCATGTGTCAAATGTGTTTTCAATGCATGATATTTGTGTGTAAAATGTACGAACTTATGAATGAACAAACTTGGCATGAATTTCATTATTAAATTGTCATATGTTAAATTTGTGATGTGATATTCCCCAACCCATTGCTTTCATGGTTAATAGGGAAAAAATGGTATAGGTAAATGTAAAGTTCCAATCTTTTCATGTCCTTATACATGGCATGAAAGTAGTTAAGTATGAAAAATCCAATGTTGTGTCCCCTACAGTTAAACGACCACCTATAGAGGAGGAAGTTAAAAAGAAAGCAAAGAGAGATGAAGGGGCACATATGATCCCCAAGGATGAGTAGAATCATACTTTCATTAGGGTGTTTAGATAAGAAGAGATGATAGGACCTTCCAACTCATTAGGGAGGAATTTGTTGTTCAAGCTATTAGACAAGCCAAGACCTCCCCTCAAGTGCCTACAATCCAATTTAATGACCTAGACAATGATTCAAATGAAGCATCACACCTAACCAAGTAGGGTGGCAATAGCACAATTAATCAAATGAAGTTGTGATGATAGGAGGTAGGAACTTCCAAAGAGGGAAATTAGTCTACCCAGACAAAAGACTACAAACTCCTATTTGAAGAGTTTATAAGAGAGGCAAAATATGAGGGAGGGATAAAGGGGAGTCTACCTTC